>Ga0272443_10000032_pt1 | contig 287509 bp, 291 predicted proteins | sample SSMAcet12_FD_193581 | JGI IMG/M metagenome (GOLD analysis project Ga0272443, IMG submission 193581) | Marine sediment archaeal communities from Little Sippewissett salt marsh, Falmouth, MA, United States - SSM-Acet-12 | ecosystem: Environmental > Aquatic > Marine > Wetlands > Sediment ... | reverse complement strand
TAACCCTGCGCGATTTCCTCGACCGCGCTGCGGATCTATCAGAGGACCACGATTTATATCCCGATCTCGGCTTTGGGCGTGACTATGTCAATGTCACCATTCATGCTCCCGAAGGCGAGGACGCGGTAAGCGACGAGCAGCGGCGCTTTGCTGAATTGCTCGACAAGCTTCAGACTGGCACAACGATTAACAACTAAGGGAGCTCCCCATGGCCATCATTGCGTTGGTGGGCAACAAGGGTGGAGCCGGTAAGACCACGCTTACCGTTAACCTGGCGTGTGCCCTGAACCGGATCGCACCGACTGCCATTCTGGATGCCGACCCACAGGGGTCCTCCCTACAGTGGCGGGCAATTGCCGAATCCGACGACACCCCCGCGGTGTTTGCGAGTGATCGTCAGCTCGACGCGGTACTGAACGCCCGGCGCAAGCAGTACGAGCACCTGATCATCGACTGCCCTCCGTCGGTGAATGCCATGCAGACCAACCTCGCCCTGCAGGTCTGTGACCTGGCCCTGATTCCCGTGCAGCCCTCGCCGCTGGATCTTTGGGCGACCGCGCACATCGACCAGGCGATCGAGCAGGCGAAACGCAGCAATCCGGATTTTCGCGCCGTCCTGGTGATCAATCAGCTCGAGCCTCGAACTACGCTGTCCAAACTGGTCCGCCACGCGGTCGGCGAACTCGGCCTGCCCTCCGCCGACACGGCGATCCGTCGCCGCGCCATCTACCGGGCGGCAGTGCTCGAGGGCAAGAGTGTCATCGACATGGGAAGCCGGGGCGCCGCGGCCGCCGAGGAACTCAACCAATTGATCAATGAGGTAATCCTGTCATGAGCACCACCGACAAGACCGGCGAGAAACTGCTCGCATCTATCCGCAAGACCAAAGAAGCCGGCGGCCCGGCCGAGACCCCCGCTGGCAGCACGGCGCCCGCCGCCGCGCCCGCCAAGCGTGCCACCACCACCCGCAAGACGGCGCCCAAGGCCCGCGCAAAAACCGCCGCCAAGCCTGCCAGTAAGCCTGCCGGCAAGCCGGCTGCCAAGCCGGCAGCCAAAGCCAAGACCTCTGCTGTCTCTGATCCCTACCAGGCAGCACGTCGCGTCTGGCCGGACTGATAGCAATTTAATGCATCTACTTTAGTAGATGTATTGGCATCATGTTATCGATTTGTGTCTAAGTGTGAGAGGCGCCATACTCTCCGGTTAGAACGGCTTCCGCCTGTGCAGGACCAAGCCCGGTTTACGCAATTACTTCCAGATTTGCGGGCACCGGCGTCAGTGTTGATTGACACGCCAGACCGATGTTGACGTGAGCATCCTTGGCTGGTCGTCATCGGCGCGATCCACTTCGGATCGTTGGCGGTCGTCAACAGGTGGTTGTTCCTTAAGCGGTTTGGTCGAGCGGGCTGACCGCTCGCTCCGGTTGGGCTGGGGCGACAAGTTCGAGCGATATAGGCCGACAGGTCTGTTGTGAGATTGAGGGGGGCAGCGCGATGTATCGGCTGTCTCCGATGATAACGGTCAATACCTGCACCGCCGATGGCATGGCAGGCGAGCGTGGCGTCCTGCCTGGTGTGGCTGCGCCTGGACCCGAGATGTACGAGGCCCCGTTGGGCTAAGACGGGGGAGCTTTAATACATGCAATCCTTGCTTCAAAACCTATTCCCGTTCCTGCGCTGGTTCCCGATGACCCGGGATGGCCTGCGCAGTGATGTGATTGCCGGTATCACCGTGGCGCTGGTGCTGGTCCCCCAGAGCATGGCCTATGCCCAGCTGGCCGGCCTGCCCGTGGTCTACGGTCTGTATGCCGCCTTCGTGCCGGTGATCATCGCCTCGCTGTGGGGCTCGTCCAGCCAGTTGCATACCGGTCCGGTGGCGATGCTGTCGCTGATGTCGGCCGCAGCGTTGATACCCTTTGCCAGCCCGGGCAGTGCCGCTTTCATCGAGTTGTCCATCATGCTTGCCCTGATGGTCGGCGTGCTGCGGCTGGCTCTGGGCCTGTTCCGACTCGGCGCCATCGTGAACGTGCTGTCCAGCCCGGTGATCGTCGGCTTCACCAATGCGGCGGCGCTGATCATCGGCCTGTCGCAGCTGAGCAAGGTGATCGGCGTGCCGTTTCCGCGCACCGATTCCTACCTGGCGGACCTGTGGCGGGTTATCGCCCAGATACCGGAGGTACACCTGGCGACTGCGGCATTCGGCGTTGCGGCATGGGTGCTGATTGTGGTCATGCGCCGCAAGATGCCGGCGCTGCCCGGCGTGCTGGTCGCCGTGGTGCTGGCGACCGTGGTCAGTGCCTTGATCGGATACGAGCACAAGACCAATGTCGCCCCTCAGCAGATTCGCGATCAGCAACTGGTCGAGGCGATCAGCAGCTTCGATACCGCCCATCGCCGCATTGGTGAACTGACCAACGAGATCGCCGAGGTCAACCGCCAGGCGGACGAACTGGAGGGCCTGGGCGGCATCGAGCGCATTGAAGAGGCCGCCACGCTACGGGCGCACGTGGTGGTGATGTCCAAGCAGCTCGACCTGCTCAAGTACGACAACACCAAGCGCCGCGTGACGCTGCATGCGATGACCCTGGAGGGTGCGACCGGCGACAACGGCGAGTTGCAACTGTTCCACCAGGGGCGCGTGCCCGCCGATCTGACCGGTGACGGCCGGGTGTGGCGTTTCAGTGGCGTGAATAGCGGCCAGGTGGTGCTGTCGGCCGGCGGCGAGGTGGTGGGCAAGATCCCCGAGGGGCTGCCCAGCCTTCAGGTGCCGACCGTGCAGTGGGACCTGGCACTGGCGCTGCTGCCGGCGGCGCTGGTCATGGCGTTGATCGGATTCATGGAGGCGACCTCCATCTCCAAGGCGATTGCCACCACCACCGGTGAACGGGTCGATACCAGCAAGGAACTGATCGGTCAGGGTCTGGCCAATATCGCGGGGAGTTTCTTCGGCTCCTACACCGTCAGCGGCTCCTTCTCGCGCTCCGCGGTGGCCGCCCGGACCGGCGCCAAGACCGGCCTGTACGCCATCATCAGCGCGCTGGCGGTGGTGCTGGTGCTGCTGTTCTTCACCCGCTACCTGTACCACCTGCCGCAGGCCGTGCTCGCGGTGATCGTGATGATGGCGGTGTTCAGCCTGATCCGCATCAAGCCGCTGCGTGATGCCTGGAAGGTGGATCGGGTCAGCGCAGTGATCGGTGTCATCACCTTCCTGGCCACGCTGCTGATGGCGCCTTCGATCGCCGACGGCATCCTGCTGGGTGTGGCACTGACCGTGCTGCATTACCTGATCCGCATCATGAAGCCGCGTGCCGAGATCGTTGCGCGCAAGGCCGACGGTACCCTCGGCGGCATACGGGCGCACAAGCTGCAGCCCATGAGTGACACCTTTGTGCCGGTGCGTTTCGATGGCTCGCTGAGCTTCATCAACGTGGCTTACTTCGAGGACATCATCCTCGAGGCGCACAGCGAATTCCCCGACGCCAAGGCGATCCTGGTGGTCGGCAGTGGCATCAACGAGATCGACGCCTCCGGCGAGGAGAAGGTTCGCGAGGTCGCCAAGCGGCTGCGTGATGTCGGCGTGACCCTGATGTTCAGCAGTCTGAAGCATCAGGTCTGGCAGCTGATGCGCGAGAGCGGCCTGGTCGATGAACTGGGTAAGGACGCCTTCTTCGCCGACAAAGCGACGGCGCTGCAGACCCTGAGCGATCGCTACGGTACGCGGACCGCGATGCCCACCGATAGCGGCAGCGGTTCCGACAAGGACCGGTTGTCGCCGACGAGCGCGGGAGCCTGACGCCGATCTGCGGCCGGATCCGAGATGAAGAAGCTGAGCGCCAAGGACAAAAGCTACACGCCGCCGTCGGCGATGCCGGATTACCTGATCCGGCACGCCACGCTGCGCCAGCTGCAGGTGTTCGAGGCGATCGTGCGGCTGGGCAGCTTCACCCGCGCGGCGGAAGAGCTGTTCCTGACCCAGCCGACGGTGTCCATGCAGATCAAGAAGCTGTCCGACGTCATGGGGCTGCCGCTGTTCGAACACGTCGGGCGCAGCGTTCAGCCCACCGAGGCGGGCCGGGAACTGTATGATGCCAGCCGGCGCATGTTCGAGACGCTGGTGAACCTGGAGATGAAGCTGGCGGATCTGAAGGGCATGAAGCGCGGCCGCTTGTGTCTGGGCGTTATCACCACTGCCGCTTATTTCGCGCCGGAGATCCTGGGCGAATTCAGCAAGCTCTATCCCGGGGTCGAGGTGTCGCTGAAGGTGACCAACCGCGACAGCATCATCGGGCGGATGCACGGCAACGTGGATGACCTGTACGTGATGGGTCAGGCGCCGTCCGATGAGATGGAGGTAGTCGCGCACCGGTTCGCGCCCAACCCGTTGGTTTGTATCGCGCCGCGCAACCACCCGCTGGTAGGCAAGAAGAACATCTCCCTGAAGCGTCTGGCGGAAGAGGCGTTTATCATGCGCGAGCGCGGCTCGGGCATCCGTGATGCGACCATGCGGGTGTTCGATGCCGAGGGCCTGAGCCCCAAGGTGCGCATGGAGCTGGGCAGCAACGAAGCCATCAAGCACGCGGTTGTCGGCGGCCTGGGGATCTCGGTGCTGTCGCTGCACACGCTCGCACTCGAAGGAGTGAACGGGCCCGTGGCGGTGCTGGACGTGGAAGGCTTCCCGATCCTGCGCCACTGGTACCTGGTCCACCCCAAGGTCAAGGAGCTCTCGCTGGTGGCACGGACCTTCCTGGAGTTCGCGGTGGCGTATGGCCCGCGACTGCGTGAACGCATGGAATCCATGTGGCCGGCGTTGCGCGATGCCGAGGCGAAGCCGACAAAGATCCGTAAGAGGGCAGTACGATGAGACAATGGCGATTGCACCGATGTGCACGAGGAGGGCTGGCAGTCCGCTAAGCGTCCGACCCTTGCGGTCGTCTGCCCGGCAGCGCCTGATGCGCCATGATCAAGTTACGTACCTACGTCTATATCGATGCCCTGCAGCCCCAGCTCGCCGAGTACATGGCCAGCGTGTCGCAGGGCTATCCGCCCACCCCGGGGGAGGCCTGCCTGTGGATCGAGGTTTCGCCGGGCATGGCGGTACACCGGTTGACGGATATTGCGCTCAAGGCCACCCGGGTTCACCTCACTCAGCAGGTGGTGGAGCGGAACTTCGGTTCAATGGTGGTTCATCACCGGGACCAGAGCGATGTGCGTGCCGCCGGTGATATCGTGCTGTCGCGCCTGGGTGCCCAGCAGGCGGACCGGCAGCGCTGCCAGGTCGCCTGGCAGGAAATCATCCGCGGCATGACCCCGGAGCATACCGTGCTGATCAACCGCCAGACGCGGCGCGGTTCGATGATGGTGCCTGGGCAGAGCATGTTCATCCTGGAAACCGAGCCTGCCGGTTACATCATCTATGCCGCCAACCAGGCCGAGAAGGCCGCCAACATCACGTTGGTGGATGTCAGCGCCGTGGGCGCCTTTGGCCGACTGGTGATCTCGGGTAGCGAAAGCGACGTGGACGAGGCGGCGGCGGCGGCCCTGGCTGCCGTGGAAAACCCGTCCTGGACCTGAGGCGAGAGGGAGCGCTTACACCGCATGCATCGTCAGGAACTGCTCAGGCTGCTTGCTCGGCACCGCACCGCCTTCATGGAGGAAGCGTCCTATGTTGCCCGTGCCCGCGACTACGTTGCGGTGCATGAGGACTGCTTCCATCGCGACCTGTGGTCCGGTCATGTGACCGGTTCGGCGTGGGTGGTCAGTCCCGACCGTCGCCGCGTGCTGATGTTGCATCACCGCAAACTCGACCAGTGGTTCCAGCCCGGTGGGCACGCGGATGGCGATGCCGACATCCTGCGGGTCGCCCTGCGCGAGACCGCCGAGGAAACCGGCATGGAGCCCTCGCACATCCGCCTGGTCAGCGACGAGGTGTTCGATCTCGACATCCATACCATCCCGGCCAGCGCGCACGGCCCGCGCCACGAACACTTCGACGTCCGTTTTCTGGTCGAGATGGACGACGACCTGGATATCCCGGGCAACGATGAGTCCCACGAGATTCTGTGGGTGCCGCTGAACCAGGTGTCGCGCTTCAACAACAACCGCTCCACCTACCGCATGGTGGAAAAGACCCGCCGCATGCGGCATGCAGGTTGACGTCGTCGGGCCACTCGTGACGTTGTTTGTGCACAACCTGGCCTGATCGCGATCGGCCGTCTCCTACGGCATCCCTGAGTGACCCGCACCCATGGCGCAGGCGGGCTTTTATCCAGCCGCCTCAGGGTTGCTGTTGACTGCGGTATCGCTGTGCCAGGTAGAGAACCGGTCCCGGTGATGCGAGTGTTTCCAGCTCCAGCATGTCGGAGCCGCGCAACCAGTCGGCCACGGCATCCGCCTCTTGCTGGCCACCCGTATGCCCTCGATAGACCATCACCGACAGCAGGCCGCCGGGGCGCAGGTTGGCGACGCTGGCGGCCAATGCCTGCAGGGTGGTGTCGGGCCGGGTGGTGAGCTGCTTGTCGCCGCCCGGCAGATAACCCAGGTTGAACATCACCGCCGACAACCGGCCCCGGGCATCGTCCGGCAGCGCCGTGGCCAGGTGTTCATGACCGGTGTGCAGCAGCTGCACGCGCCCGGCAAGGTCGCTCTGATTGAGCTGTGTCTGGACTCGGGCCAGGGTGTCGGCCTGCACGTCGAAGCCCCACACGCGGCCGGTCGGGCCGACTTGGCGGGCCAGGAACAGGGTGTCGTGGCCGTTGCCCACGGTGGCGTCCACCGCCAGGTCGCCGTCGTGCAGCACCTCGGCCACGCGATCCTGGGCGATGCGGGTCAGGGGTGGGTGGCTGTTCATGACTGGTCGTGGTTGAGGCGACGGATGTCGGTCTCGGTAGGCAGCTCGCCCCGGCCATCCAGCCAATCCGCGAAGCGCTCGGCATGCCAGGGGATGGTCAGCGAGCCGCGGCCGCCGAAGCCGTTGAACACCAGCAGTTCCGGGTGCTGCGGGTGGGCGCCCAGCAGCGGCTTGCGGTCGCGGGTGTTTGGGCGCACGCCGGCCTGCTGATTCAGCACTTGGGCCGGTGCGGCATCCGGCAGCATGGCCTGGTAGTCGGCCAACAGGGCGTCACGGGCCCGCGCCGTGGCTTGGGTATCCAGCTGTTGATGTTCGACGGTGGCGCCCAGCTTGCAGCGTCCGTCCGTCAGCGGCACCAGCCAGCGCACGCCGGCCAGCATGCGGTCCGGTTGTGCAGGATCATGGGCCAGGGTGAGGATCTCGCCCTTGGCCGGCTGCAGCGGCAGCCAGTCGAACCAGGGGTTGTCGCGCAGCCGCCAGCCTTCGCAGAACACCACCCGTGCCGCGGTCAGCTCACCCAGTTTTATGCCCTCGGCCGTCAGCTGGATGTCCTGCGCCGCCACCGGGCCCAGTTGCAGCGCGTCCCTGTCCCGCAGCCAGTCGCCAAGACCGTCCAGTAGTGCACCGGTGTCGATGTAGCCGGTCTGGCGCTGGTGAAAGCCGCCGTGTGCATCACCCAGCCGGTAGCCGCTGTCGCCGGGGCCGAAGGCCTCGCCCAGGTAGGGCGTGCTGGCCGGGTCGGCGGCCTGGCGCTCGTAGAAGCGCCGTTGCTCGGCCGAGCGCAGCAGCCGGATCATGGGCAGCTCGTGAAACAGCGGCCGGTCCAGTTCCCGCTCCAGTTCGCGGTACAGCCGATGCGCGCTGTCCAGCCAGTCGCCCACCCCCGCTGGGCGGCTGAAGCGCATCCCGGCCAGTGGGTTGAGCACTCCGGCGGCGACCCGCGAGGCGCTGCCCTGCTGGTGGTCGTCGCAGACCCGCACCGACCGGCCGCGGCCAATCAGGCTCCAGGCCAGCAGGCTGCCGGCCAGGCCCTGGCCGATGATGAGGGTGTCGATGGAAGCTTGCTGCATGGCGCCATTGTAGCGGCGCCCGGCGCCGGTCAGAACAGGCGCGTCAGAACAGCAGGGTGTAGGTCAGCAGAGCCATCGAGGCGCCGATGACGGCACCGGCCAGCACGTCACTGGGGTAGTGCAGGCCCAGCACCAGCCTGGACATGGCCACCAGGCCGGCGAAGGGCGTCACCAGCGCGGCCAGCAGCGGAAAGTGCAGCCCCAGTGCCAGGGTGAAACCCACCGCGTGCATGGTATGGCCGGAGGGGAAGCTGTACTGGTCCAATGCAGGGGCATGGCGATGAATGGCGGGGTAGGCGTCGCAGGGCCGCGGGCGGCTGGTGCCGCGCTTGAGCAGCTTGTACAGCCCCAGCGACATACCGCCGGTGAGCAGCATGTGCAGCGCAGTGAGCAGGCCTTCGGCACCGAACAGGGCCGGCAGCAGCGTCATCAGCAGATACCAGAACACGCCATCGCCCAGCCGGCTGATGGCGCGATAGAAACTCTGGGTGGGCAGCAGCTCGGCGCGGCGGTTGCAGCGCAGGCACAGGCCTATTTCATAGCTGGACAGGTGATCGAGCCAGGGGCGCATGGTGCTGAGTCTCCACGGTGCGGTGGAACAGGGCGATGAGTTCGTCGATCAGGTGTGGCCAGGCGTGGCGCAGGGCCTGTTCACGGGCGGCCCGGCCGAGCCGGCGGCACAGCTCGCGGTTGTGGGCCAGCTCCATGGCGGCGGCGATGAAGTCCAGGGTATTGCCGGGCCTGACGGTGCGGCCGTTGTGACCGTTGTCGATCAGCTCGGCGGCGGCGGCATCGCGGTAGGCGAGCACCGCTACACCGCTGGCCATGGCCTCCAGCACCACGTTGCCGAAGGTCTCGGTGAGGCTGGGAAACAGGAACAGGTCGCCGCTGGCGTAGTGGCTGGCCAGGTCCTCGCCGGTGCGGGCGCCGGCGAAGTGGCATTCCGGGCAGGCCTGCTGCAGGCGCCTGCGGGCCGGGCCGTCGCCGACCCAGATCATGCGCGCGCTGGGGATCTCGGCCTTGATGGCCAGGTAGCTCTGCAGTGCCAGTTCGACGTTCTTCTCCGGCGCCAGGCGGCCCACGTAGAGCAGCGCCAACTGGTCCGGCTTCAGCCCCCACGAGGCGCGCAGGGACTCGCTGCGTCGGGCCGGATCGAACAGCGCGGCGTCCACCCCGCGCGGCCAGATATGCACCCGCTCGAAGTCGCTGCGCTGCAGGCTGTCGGCCATCGCCCGGGTGGGCACCAGGGTGCCGCCGCTGCGATTGTGAAAGGTGCGCATGTAGCGAGCCACCAGCGGTGCGACCAGCCCCATCCGGTAGTGGCGGCTGTAGCGGTCGAAGTGGGTGTGCATGCCGCTCAGGGTGGGGACGCCCAGTTTGTTCGCGGTGCGCAGGGCGGAACGGCCGAGCGGCCCCTCGGTGGCGATGTATACCAGGTCGGGCGTCTGCAATCGCCACAGCCGTTCCAGGCTGGCACCGGCCGGCAGGCCGAAGCGCAGTCCGGGGTAGCCGGGGATGGGCAGGCCGCGGGTGAGTAACAATTGGTTGGTGCCAGGGTGTTGCTGTTGTTGTTCTTTGGCTTGGCGCGGCCGCACCAGTTGCACCGTGTAGCCGGCGTCGACCAGGCCGTCGTGCATGTGCCGCAGGGTGTTGGCGACGCCGTTTATTTCAGGCGGAAACGTTTCCGTCACCAGACTGACACATAGCGGGGCCGTCACCCCCGTCGTGGCGGCGGGGATGATGGGGTTTTGCGCGGACATGATTCAGCCTGCCTGGTGTCTGGCCGGGGTGGCCTGGTGGTTATGGGCGTGGGCGGCCAGCGCCAGGGCGATCTGGCTGCGGGCCTTTTCCGCGGCGACCTTGCGCTCCACGCCGACCAGGGCAAGGGCCGGCATGTAGCTGACCAGCACCTGGGTGCGCGGCCGGGAGATGATGCCCCACAGGTTGACCAGCAGGTGCTGCTCACCGATGTAGGGGGCCACCGGGTCGAGCGCGCCGGCGATGTGATAGCGCAGTGCCACCGGCACCACCGGTGCGCCGGTCTCGATGGCGGCAGAGAACAGCCGGGGGAAGAACGGCCGCACCTCGGTGCCGTCGGTGGTGGTGCCTTCAGGGAACAGGGTGAGCAGTCCGTCGGTGGCCAGGTGGGCGGCGATCTGCTTGGCGATGTTGCCTGCCTCGCCGGCGCCGCGGCGGATGAACAGGGTGCCCGAGGCGGCGGCCAGCCAGCCGATCACCGGCCAACGGCGGACCTCGTCCTTGGACAGGAAGTTGCTGTGGGTGAGGCTGCCGAGTACCGGGATGTCCAGCCAGGACACGTGGTTGGATACCAGCAGAGCCGGCGGCTGAGGGAGGTGGCCGAGGTGTTCGACTTCCACCGCAAGGATGACCAGCAGCCGCTCGTGCCACCAGGACACCAGGCCGCGATGATAGCGGTAGTCGCCACGTTCACGGTCGCGGCGGGCGGTGATCAGGGTCAGCAGCGCGCCCAGCAGCAGGTGCAAGACCAGCCGCGTGAAACGCCACATGACCCGGAGCGCCATGCGCATGGCTCAGTCCCGCGCCGCCCGGTCGAGGAAGTGGCGGGAGTAGGCGGGGTTGAGTTCGTCCACGTCCAACAGCATCAGCACATCGGCCACCTTGAAGTCTGGGTCCCAGCAGGGTTCGCCGCAGGCCCGCGCGCCCAGGCGCACGTAGGCCTTGAGCAGCGGCGGCATCGGCGCGGTGAGATTTTCCTCCACCGGCAGCTCCGCCTCCGGTAGCGGCATGCGCGGGTGCACGTGCAGCTCGGGTGCCGCCATGGCGTGCTGGCGCAGCCGCTGCATGATGGCGCCGGCGCGGATGCCGCCGTCGTCCAGCTCGATACTCGCACAACCGAACAGGTAGTCGATGTGATTGAGATGGATGAAACCTGCCAGCCCGGACCATAGCACGGCGATGGCCGCGCCCTGGCGATAGTCGGAGTCGATGCAGGTACGACCCACCTCCAGGCGGCGGCCTGGCAGATCCAGAATGGGGCTGATGTCGAACTCGCCGGCGGAGTAGAAGCCGCCGGCCGCTGCGGCGCGGTCATCGGTCATCAGGCGGGTGCAACCGACCACCCGGCCGCTGGCCGATTCACGCACCAGCAGGTGTTCGCAGTGCGGGTCGAAACGATCCGCATCGAGACCGAGCTCGGCGCTGTCGAGCTTGGCGCCCAGTTCCTCGGCGAAGATGCGATGGCGCAGCTGCTGCGCCTCGCGCACATCGTCGGCTGTTTGAGCCAGTTCCACGAAGAGTTTATGGCGGACGGGGGCAAGCTGGGGGATGGCGCTCATGGCGGGCCTCGCTAGCAAAGAGTCGAGGCGATGCTAGGCCGGCCTGGTTGCAGAATCCGGTCAGTGCGATGACAGCTTTGTGGCAGTCAACGGGACTCCGTCAATCGGCATTGCGCTGGCGGGCGTACTCGTACAGCACGATGGAGGCGGCCACCGCCACGTTCAGGCTCTGCACCGGGCCGAAGTGGGGGATGGCCAGGCCCTGGATGTCCGGGTAGTCGGCGGGGTCGAAGCTCAGGCCGAACTCCTCGTGGCCCAGCACGAAGGCGCTGCGTTCCGGCAGTGCGGTGGACCACAGCTGGGAAGTGCTGTCCGGGGTCAGGGTGAAGATGGTGTAGCCCTGCTCGCACAGCGCCCGGTGGCAGGCGTCGAAATCGTCGTGGAAACGGGCCGGCACGTGCTTGAAGCCACCCTTGGCCGGGGCCGGGTCGAACGGGCCGATGTCGATCAGGTGCACCTCGGCGGCGCCGAAGGCATGGGCGCTGCGGAAGATCTTGGGCACGTTGTAGCCGGCCTTCAGGTTGTCCAGCACCAGTGCGATCGGGTGCACGCCGGGCTGCGCCAGCATATTGCGCTGGCGATGTTTTTTGTAGCGCGACTCGGCCAGGGAACGTTGTTCGCGCAGCACCTGGCGGCGGGTGGGCGGTGGCTTGGGCTGATCGGACATGAAAACGCTGTTCGGATTTCGCGCTGCTGGCGCGCGGTGCGTTACCATAGCAGCTTCGATAGCAGTCCGGGCCCGACATGGCCGAGCCGTTTTCCACCGCTGACTACCCTCTGCTGGCAGGCATCGCTTCGCCGGTCGATCTGCGTGCGCTGCCGCCAAAGCAGTTGCCGATGCTGGCGGCGGAGCTGCGCGCCTTCCTGCTGGAGTCGGTGTCGCGCACCGGCGGCCACCTGGCGGCCGGGCTGGGCGTGGTGGAGCTGACCGTCGCCCTGCATCATGTATTCAACACCCCGGATGACCGCTTGATCTGGGACGTGGGCCACCAGGCCTATCCGCACAAGATCCTCACCGGCCGCGCCGGCCGCATGCACACGCTGCGGCAGAAGGGTGGCCTGTCCGGCTTCCTCAAGCGTGACGAGTCCGAATACGACGCTTTCGGCGCCGGTCACTCCAGTACCTCCGTTAGTGCTGCCCTGGGCATGGCTGTCGCCGCCAAAGCCAAGGGTGTCCATCGTGAGCATATCGCGGTGATCGGCGACGGTGCGCTGTCCGCCGGCATGGCCTTCGAGGCGCTCAACCACGCGGGTTCGATGGACACTGACCTGCTGGTGATTCTCAACGACAACGACATGTCTATCTCCCAGCCGGTGGGCGCAGTGAGCAATTACCTGGCAAGGGTGCTGTCGAGCCGCTTCTACAATTCCATGCGCGAGGGCAGCAAGCAGGTGCTGGGTCCGTTGCCGGGGGTGAAGGACCTGATGCACCGCTGGGAAGAGCACATGAAGGGCATGGTGATGCCCGGCACCTTGTTCGAGGAACTGGGTTTCACCTACATCGGCCCCATCGACGGTCACAACCTGCCGTTGCTCACCAGTACGCTGCAGAACATGAAGCGCATGCGCGGTCCACGCTTCCTGCACGTGGTGACCCAGAAGGGCCGTGGTTATGCCCCGGCCGAGGGCGACCCCTGCGTGTATCACGGTGTCACGCCCTTCGATCAGGACACCGGCCAGATGGCCGGCAAGAGCGGCGGCAAGAGCTACACCGCGGTGTTTTCCGACTGGGTGTGCGACGTGGCAGCGGCCGACGAGCGGCTGGTGGCCATCACGCCGGCCATGTGCGAGGGCTCGGGCCTGGTGCGGTTTGCCAAGGATTTTCCTGGTCGCCACTTCGACGTGGGCATCGCCGAGCAGCATGCCGTGACCCTGGCGGCCGGCATGGCCTGTGACGGTCTCAAGCCGGTGGTGGCGATCTATTCGACCTTCCTGCAGCGGGCCTACGACCAGCTGCTACACGATGTGGCGCTGCAGAACCTGGACGTCACCTTCGCGGTGGATCGCGCCGGGCTGGTTGGCGCGGACGGCGCCACCCATGCCGGCAGCTTCGACCTGTCCTATGCGCGATGCGTCCCCAACATGGCGGTGCTGGCGCCGGCCGACGAGGCTGAATGCCGCGCCATGCTGCAGACCGCCTATCAGCACGAAGGTCCGGCGCTGGTGCGCTACCCGCGCGGCACCGGCCCCGGCGTGGCGCCGGCCGCCGATCTGCCGACGCTTCCATGGGGTAGGGGTGAACTCCGCCGGCAAGGGCAGGAAGTGGCGCTGCTGGCCTTCGGCACTCAGGTGGCGCTGGCCGAGCAGGTGGCCGACGAACTGGGTGCGACCGTGGTCAACATGCGTTTCGTCAAGCCGCTGGACGAGCAACTGGTGCTGAAGCTGGCGGCCGACCACCGGCTGCTGGTGACCCTGGAAGAGAATGTGGTGATGGGCGGTGCCGGCTCGGCGGTGGCCGAATGTCTGTCCGCCCATGACTGCACCGTGCCGCTGATCCACCTGGGTCTGCCGGACCGCTACCAGGAGCAGGGCACCCAGGCCGAGCAGTTGATCGACGCGGGCCTGAGCGTGGATGCGGTACTGGCCCGCATCCGTCAGGCCTTGGCGGATGCCGCGGTCGGACGCCAGCAGTCCGCCGGGCTCAGCTGAATACGGTCAGCACGCCGGTGTAGCCGTACAGCCGGTGGTGTGAGATCTCGCCGTTGGCGTAGAAGCCCACCAGCGGCACATCCCCCAGTTCTTCCCGGATAATCTTGAGCTCTTCCGAGTTGTCGCCGAACAGGTGGCGGCCGCGGCCCAGGCAGCTGTGGTACAGCGCGCCCTTGGGCTCGCCGTCGATGCGCGCCTTCAGCGAGCGCACCATGCGTACCAGGTCGTCACGGGCGGTCTGGGCGTCGCGCTTGGCGAACTGCAGGGTCATGCCGACCTGCGGCAGGTCGCCGATGGCCACCATGCCCTCGTTCGGATCTATGCCCACCAGATTTCTGACCAGGTAGTCGCCGGTGTCGGAACCGGGGATGGGCAGGGCGGCGAAGATATAGCCGCCGATGCGGGTCAGGTCGCGGGCCAGGATCTCGCCGATGTCTTCCTTGAGCACATCCAGCGCCGGGCGGCCGTCCAGGGTCTGGATGATGTTGCGCTGGCAGGCGGTGATGGTGTGCTTGCGGCCGATCAGCGAGCAGCCCTGGCTGAGCCCGGTGGCCAGCTTGAGCCGGCCGGACAGCAGCACGCCGGAGATGCCGCCGCCGGTGACAGTGTCGGCGAACTGGGCCTGCAGGCCCTCCGACGAGGTCAGGCCGCCCACCAGGTAGCCGCCCTCCAGTCCCTGGGCCAGCGCCTCGATCAACTCCGGGGTGTGGGCGTTGCCGGGATCGCCGTGGGTGACGGCGAAAGTGGCCAGGGTGCGGGTACGCCAGTCGGCGTTGGCGGCCAGTGCCGCGGTCGGGTCCTGGTCGATGCCGGGCAGCACCCGGAAGTCGTCCTCGTCCCAGTCGGTGGCCAGCACGGCGATGGCCGCTTGTTCGTAGGTCTCGCGGCCGGTGCTGCACAGGCCGAGGCCAACGGTCCCCACCCAATGGGGGATGCCGGTGTGGCTGCGCAGGTAATCCAGGATGCGGTCGCCGTCCCCAGCCAGGCTGTGATCGGCATAGATGAAGGCCAGGCGTCCGTCCGGACGATCGGCGAGTTGTTCTAGCAGGCTGTCGCAGATGCTGCGCCAGTCACTGCCGGTGGCATGTGCGTGTGCGAAGCGGGTCATGGGTAAGGGGGCGGGACGGCACCGGGCGGTGCCGTCCCTGACGCGGCCTAGCCGCGCTCGTCCATCATCTGGTCGATGATCGGGCCCAGGGTCAGTTCCATGGCAAAGCCCATCTTGCCGCCGGGGACGACGATGGAATTGCGACGGGACATCATGGAGCCGGGGATCATGCTCAGCAGACGCGGGAAGTCGACGTTGAACTTCTTCGGGTCGGCAAAGCGGATCACCACCAGGCTCTCGTCCGGGGTCGGGATGTCGCGGGCGATGAACGGGTTGGAGGTATCCACCAGGGACACGCGCTGGAAGTTGATGTCGGTGCGCGAGAACTGCGGGGTGATGTGGTGGATGTAGTCCGGCATGCGACGCAGGATAGTGTCCACGATCGCCTCGGCTGAGTAGCCGCGCTCGGCGTTGTCGCGGTGGATCTTCTGGATCCACTCCAGGTTCACGATGGGCACCACGCCCACGCCCAGGTCGACGTGCTGGGCGACGTTGTCCTGCTCGGTCACTGCCAGGCCGTGCAGGCCTTCGTAGAACAGCAGGTCGGTGCCCTCGGGGAGGCCTTCCCAGGGGGTGAACTGGCCGGGACCCAGATTGGTGTTCAGGCGGCCGTTATGGTGTTCGGCTTCTTCCGGGCTGTGCAGGTAGTAGCGCTTTTCACCGGTGCCGGTCTTGCCATAGCTTTCGAAGAGCTCGGCCAGCTTGTCGAAGCGGTTGGCTTCGGGGCCGAAGTGGCTCAGGTTACGACCGCTTTCAGCGGCCTTGGCCATGGCCTCACGCATCTCGGCGCGATCGTAGCGGTGGAAGCTGTCGCCCTCAATGACGGCGGCATTGATGCCTTCGCGCAGGAAGATATGTTCGAAGGCGCGTTTCACGGTCGTGGTGCCGGCACCGGAAGAACCGGTAACGGCGACGATCGGGTGCTTTTTGGACATGGGATCCTCCCGATAAAAGCGATTATAAATTTAATTGAATCAACGATTTGCCTTTGATGGCGGTGCCACCTGGCAACCGGTCTCGAGGACGGGAAACCGGTTGCCGGGTGTCACGCGAACGCGCAACTATACCACAAGGATTCCGGGCTGCCTGAATGGCGCTTTGATCGGATTGAAGGGGCGTCGTACTGACCCTCAAGGCTTGTGGGCAGGATTCATCTGTTTGCCAAGCTGGTCCGAACGGCGGACTGACTTGATCGCTGTTGCTTGCTGTATCTATCCTTAAATTCCTATAGATTCCCGTGGGAAGTATGTTCATCGCGGTGAGTTGTTGCGGTGGCTAAAGATATTTCCCGAATAGTCGATACGTTCACCATCGTCACACTACGTTACCGCCTGATTGAGGATGCGCGGGCGTGGTGATTGCAGAAACCAGGGCCAGCGGAACAGGCCATAACGTCATTCAATACAAGTAGAACAACAACATGCGCTACCTACTTGCTGCTGTTTTCGTATCCGCCTTCTGGCTGCTCCTGTCGGGGCACTATACGGCGTTGATCCTCGGCCTGGGTGCGCTGTCCGTCCTGATCGTTATCTGGTTTCTGCGTCGCATGGACAAGGTCGACGGCGAGGTCGTCTTCCTGCGCCTGAGCCTGCGCTTCTTCGGCTATCTCGGTTGGCTGTTCTGGCAGGTGGTGCTGTCCAATATCGACGTTGCCCGCCGTATCTGGGCCCCGTCTCTGCCGATACAGCCGAGCTGGCAGCGCCTGGACACCAAGGTTTCGACGCCAATGGAAAAGACGCTGTACGCCAATTCCATCACCCTCACGCCGGGGACGCTGACCACGGATGTCAAAGCCGATCACTTCATGATCCACAGTCTCACGCAGGCCGGCATCGACGACTTGCGCAAAGGCGAGATGGAAGCACGGATACGGCGCCTGGGGATTTGACGCAATGATGACAGTTGCAATCGTCGCCATCCTGGTGACCATGGTCCTTGCCCTGATCAGAACCTTCCTCGGTCCGACCGAGTACGATCGGATGCTGGCCGCCAACTCCTTCGGCACCAAGACGGTTCTGCTGGTTGCGTTGGGCGGCCATGCACTCGACTGGCACAGTTTTCTCGACGTGGCCCTGCTGTACGCGATGGTGAACTTTGTCGGCACCATTGCCGTGATGCGATTCTTCGAATACCGCGATGCGCCGGACGATAGCGAAAAACCGGAGTCGGCCGCATGAACGTGATGCTCTCCTGGTTGAGTGACGCCTTCCTGCTGGTGGGTGGGTTTCTCTGTATCACCGGTGGCGTCGGCTTGCTGCGCATGCCGGATTTCTTCTCCCGGGTGCATGCCTCCGGTGTCACCGAGAGCCTGGCGGCACCCTTGCTGTTGTTCGGCCTGCTGCTGCAGATGGACTGGTCGCTCGACTCGATCAAGGTGCTCATGATCCTGGCCTTCGTGCTGGCCACCAACCCGACGGCCACACACGCGATGGCCAAGGCCACCCTGCACGGCGGCCAGCGGCCCCTGGTTGCGGACGAGCACGACGAGCCAGCCGGAGAAGCGTCATCGAAGCCCTGATCGATATCACCCTGCTGGGTTTTCTGGTGCTGATCGCCATTGCCGCGATCCGGCTGAAGGACCTGTTTGCCGTGGTCATGCTGTTCGGTGTCTACAGCCTGCTGACCGCCGCGCTGTTCATGAATCTCGACGCCGTTGACGTGGCTTTCACCGAAGCGGCGGTCGGTGCGGGCGTCACCACCGTGCTGCTGCTGTCCAGCCTGCGTCTGACCACGCGCTGGGAGTCGCGGCCGCAGCGCAGTCGCGTGCTGCCGCTGCTGGTGGTCGGTATCACCGGGGCGGCCCTGGTGTACGGGATCGTGGACGCACCGCTGATGGGCGATCCGTCGGCACCCGTGCATCAGCACGTGAGCCCCCGTTATATCGAGCAGACCCCGATCGAGGTGGGCATGCCGAACATGGTGACCGCCGTGCTGGCAAGCTACCGCGGTTACGACACCTTCGGCGAGACCGTGGTGATCTTCACCGCGGGCCTGGCCGTGATGCTGCTGCTGGGTATCCAGGACAAACCGCGTCACCGCCCGGGCGTGAGCGCGATCGGTGATCAGGTGGTGCTGAAAGCGGTTGCCAGGGTGCTGATCCCGATGATCCTGCTGTACGGCCTGTACGTGCAGTTCCATGGCGACTTCGGCGCCGGGGGCGGCTTCCAGGCGGGCGTCATATTCGCGACCGGCTTCGTGCTGTACGACCTGGTGTTCGGCGAAGGCAGTACCCACGCCGTGGTGCCGCCGGCCTGGCTGCATCGCCTGGCGGCGCTCGGCGTGCTGATCTATGGCGGTGTCGGCGTGGGCTCGCTGCTGGCCGGCAAGGCCTACCTGGATTACACGGCCCTGGCCAGTGACCCGGTAGGTGGCCAGCACCTGGGTGTGCTGCTGGTCGAACTCGGTGTCGGGATCACCGTGTTCTCCGTGGTGTTATCGATCTTCTATGCCTTTTCCGGGCGGAGCCGTGTGTCGTGAGCGCAATTGCCGGGTTGTATAACTACCTGATCGTCGTGTTTCTGATGATGGCAGGCTTCTATGTGGTGGTCTCCCAGGGCAACCTGGTGAAGAAACTGGTTGGCCTGGGGTTGTTCCAGACCTCCGTTTTCATCCTCTACATCACCATGGGGAATCTGGCCGGCGGGGCGGCGCCTATCGTGGCTGAGGGTGTGACCGCCTACTCCAGCCCGCTGCCGCATGTGCTGATCCTGACCGCCATCGTGGTCGGTGTGGCGACAACCGCGCTGGGGCTTGCCCTGGTGGTTCGCATCCAGGAGGCGTACGGCTCCGTCGAGGAGGACGAGATCCACGCCAAGGATCTGGCCGACGACGAGGCGCTCTACGAAGAAACGGCTGGCACAGAGGATGCCGACCGATGAGTCTGATGGAGCATCTGCCGATCCTGGTGGTCATCATTCCGCTGCTGGCGGCGCCGTTGTGCGTGCTGGCCGATCATCCGCGCGTCGCCTGGCTGGTTGCCCTGGCGGCTGCGTGGCTGAGTTTTGCGGCGGCCATCGCGCTGGCGGCGCAGGTGTCCGCGACGGGTACCATCAGCTACCAGCTGGGTGGCTGGGCGCCGCCCTGGGGTATCGAGTACCGGATCGACACGCTGGCGTCCTATGTGCTGATCATCGTCACGGCCATTGCGGCACTGGTGATGGTGGCCGCCAAGGAAAGCGTGGCGCGTGAAATACCTGGTGAGCGGGTTGCGCGTTTCTATGCGGCCCTGATGCTGGTGTTCGCCGGGCTGCTGGGCATCGTTGCCACCGGTGACGCCTTCAACGTGTTCGTCTTCCTCGAGGTCTCGTCGCTGGCCTCCTATGCCCTGATCAGCATGGGGCGCGATCGCCGGGCCCTGAACGCCGCCTTCCAGTACCTGGTGATGGGGACCATCGGCGCGACCTTCATCCTGATCGGCATCGGTTTCCTGTACATGATGACCGGCACGCTGAACATGCAGGACCTGGCCGCCCGTCTGCCGGCGGTGGCCGACAGTCGCACCGTGCGTGCCGGCTTCGCCTTTCTCACCATCGGCATCGGCCTGAAGCTGGCGATGTTTCCGCTGCACCTGTGGCTGCCCAATGCCTACGCCTATGCGCCCTCCGTGGTCAGCGTGTTCCTTGCCGCCACCGCCACCAAGGTGGCCGTGTACCTGATGCTGCGATTCGTCTTCAGTGTGTTCGGCCACGACTTCACCTTTGGCCAGATGGCGTTGCACTACATCCTGTTGCCGCTGGCGATGATCGCCATCATCAGTGCCTCGCTGGTGGCGGTTTTCCAGGAAAATCTCAAACGCATGCTGGCTTATTCCTCGGTGGCCCAGATCGGCTACATCCTGCTGGGCCTGGCGATCGCGACGACGGAGGGTGTGACCGCCTCGATGCTGCACCTGTTCAACCACGCGCTGATGAAGGGTGCGCTGTTCATGGCGCTCGGTGCCGTGGTGTGGCGTGTCGGCAGTGTGCGACTGGCCGACCTGGCCGGTCTCGGGCATTACATGCCCTGGACGATGGGCGCCTTTGTGATCGGCGCCCTGAGCCTGATCGGCATCCCGCTGACCGCCGGCTTCGTCAGCAAGTGGTACCTGGTGACTGCCGCCATGTCCGTCGGTTGGTGGTGGCTGGTGCCGGTGATCGCGGTGGGCTCGCTGCTGGCGGTGATCTACGTATGGCGGGTGATCGAGGTGGTGTGGTTCCGCCCGGCCAACCCGCAACTTGCCGGTTACGGTGAGGCCCCGCTCTCGCTGCTGTGGCCCACCTGGGGATTGGCGCTGGCCAACCTGTACTTCGGCATCAACTCGGATCTGACCACCGGCACCGCCGAGGCGGCTGCCGCCGCGCTGTTCGGAGGCCTGCGGTGAGTGGCTCCACCCTGATCGCCTTGGCGCTGCTGCTGCCCTTCCTCGGCGCGCTGCTGATCGCTCTGCTCGGGCGCGCCGTGGCGCTGCGCGATGGCGTCGTGTTGCTGGTGCCGCTGGTACTGCTCGCGGTGGTGGCGCAACTGCCCGGACCGGTGCTGGCCGGTGAAGCGCCTTCGCTGTTTCTGATCGAGATGATGCCGGGTCTGAGCCTGCGCTTCGAGGCGGAGCCGCTGGGCGTGATATTCGCCTGCGTGGCCGGCCTGCTGTGGCCGATCGCCAGTCTTTATTCCATCGGTTACCTGCGTGGCAACAAGGAGAAGCACCAGACCCGTTTCCACGTCTGCTTCGCGCTGGCCATCGGCGGCGCCATGGGCGTGGCGCTGGCGGGCAACCTGATCACCCTGTTCGCCGCCTACGAACTGTTGACCCTATCCACCTACCCGCTGGTCGCGCACAAGGGCAACGACACGGCGATCCGTGGCGCCCGCACCTATCTGGGCATCCTGCTGCTGACCTCGGTGGGTTTCCTGCTGCCGGCGATCCTGTGGACCTGGGTGGTCGCCGGTACCGTCGAGTTCACCCCGGGCGGCATCCTCGCCGGCAAGCTGGACGACGGCCTGATGGGCATCCTGCTGCTGCTCTACGTCTACGGCATCGGCAAGGCGGCACTGATGCCGTTCCACCGCTGGCTGCCGGCGGCGATGGTCGCCCCGACCCCGGTGTCCGCGCTGCTGCACGCGGTGGCGGTGGTCAAGGCCGGCGTGTTCACCATGGTCAAGGTGGTGGTGTACGTGTTCGGTACCGACGTACTGACCGGCCTGGCTGCCAGCGACTGGGTATTCGCCATCGCCGCGGCCACCATTCTCATCGCCTCGACCATCGCGCTGCGCCAGGACAATCTCAAGCGTCGGCTGGCCTATTCCACCATCAGCCAGCTGTCGTACGTGGTGATGGGTGCCTTCATCCTCGCGCCGCTGTCGCTGATCGGTGCCGCGCTGCACATCGTGGCGCACGCCTTCGGCAAGATCACCCTGTTCTTCGCCGCCGGTGCCATCTACACCGCCTCGCACAAGACAGAGATCAGTCAGCTCGATGGCATCGGCTGGAAGATGCCCTGGACCATGGCCGCCTTCAGCATCGGCGCACTGTCGATGATCGGCATCCCGCCGGCGGCAGGCTTCCTGTCCAAGTGGTACCTGCTGCTTGGTGCCTGGCAGACCGAGCACCTGATGGCAATGCTGGTGATCATCATCAGCACCCTGCTGAACACCGCTTACTTCGCGCCGATCATCTATGCCGCCTGGTTCAAGCCGCCGGTCGACGATGCACAGCACGGCGAGGCGCCGGTGGCGATCGTGATCGCGCTGAGCCTGACCGCGCTGCTGACCCTGCTGTTGTTCTTCCTGCCTGATCTGCCGCTGGCGCTGGCCCAGGCGATTCCGGGGACTGCTCCATGAACGATGACAACCTGCATTGGCTGGTGCGCCCGCGGACCATCCGTCTGCTGTGGCTGGTGTTCGGCATCATTCTCGCGCTGACGGTGATCGCCGGGCCGTTCGTCCACCAGCACGAGCACTTCGGCATCGAGGCCAGCTTCGGCTTCTATGCCTGGTACGGCTTCATCACCTGCGTCGGCATGGTGGTGCTGGCCAAGCTGCTGGGCATCTTCCTCAAGCGCCCCGACGACTATTACGAACGCCCGGAGGATGTCGATGGCTGACTTCCTGCTCTCGCCCGGCCTGTGGCTGATCCTCGGCGGCCTGTTGTTCACCATCACCGACCGCCGTGCCTGGCTGGTAGTGATTGTCGGTGCGCCGCTGCTGGCGCTGCTGGGCGTATGGCTGACGCCGTTCGACGCCGTGTGGTCGGTGCAATTCCTCGGTTACGAACTGCAACCGGTCAACAGCACCACCACCGGTCGCCTGTTCGCCACGGTATTCAGCCTGATGGCGCTGGTCGGCGGTATCTATGCCTGGCGCATCGCCAATACCCTGGAACTGACGGCCGCCTATTTCTACGCCGGCAGCGCGGTGGGCGTGACCTTCGCCGGTGACCTGATGACCCTGTTCCTGTTCTGGGAGCTGATGGCGCTGGGCTCGACCCTGGTGCTGTGGGCGGCGGGGACCGAGGCGGCGCGCAAAGCCTCGATGCGCTACCTGCTGCTGCACCTGTTCGGCGGCATGCTGCTGGTCGTTGGCATCGCCGGGCATGCCGTTGCGAGCGGCTCGCTGCTGTTTGAACCGATGCAGGCCGACTCGGTGGCTCACTGGCTGATCCTCGCTGGCTTCCTGCTCAACGCCGGCGCCCCGCCGTTCTCGGCGTGGATCGCCGACGCCTATCCGGAGGCCAGTCCCAGCGGCACCGTGTTCCTGTCGGCGTTCACCACCAAGACGGCGGTGTTCGTGCTGATCATGGGTTTCCCCGGCACCTGGGTGCTGATCCCCGTCGGCATCTACATGATCTTCTACGGCATCATCTACGCGCTGCTGGAGAACGACATGCGGCGCATCCTCGCCTACTCCATCGTCAACCAGGTCGGCTTCATGGTGACCGCGGTGGGGATCGGCACCGAGATGGCGCTCAACGGCGCGGCCGCGCATGCCTTCGCCCACATCATCTACAAGGGGCTGCTGCTGATGTCCGCCGGCGCGGTCTTGTACCAGACCGGCAAGCGCAAGTGCTCCGAGCTCGGGGGGCTGTTCCAGAGCATGCCGTGGACGACGCTCCTAGGAACGATTGGCGCGCTGGCGATCTCCGCCTTCCCGTTCACCTCGGGCTTCACTACCAAGTCGATGATCGGCCAGGCCGCGGCCGATCAGCACCTCGTTTACGTGTGGTTCGCCCTCGCTGCCGCTTCCGCCGGGGTGTTCCTGCACGCGGGCATCAAGTTCCCCTGGTTCGTGTTCTTCCAGAAGGACTCGGGGCTGCGTCCAGCGGACCCGCCCGCCAACATGCTGCTGGCGATGTGGTTGTTCGCCGGGCTGTGCATCGGGCTGGGAGTATGGGCCGAGCCGCTGTATGCCATGCTGCCCAACCCGGTGACCTACCAGGCCTACACCGCGGCGCACCTGGTGGCGCAGTTCCAGTTGCTGTTGTTCGCGGGGCTGGCCTTCTTCGTGATGCTGCCGATGATGAAGCGCACGCTCACCATCACCCTGGATCTCGACTACTTCTACCGCAAGTTCTTCAAGACGGTGACGGCAGAGTTCAGCACCCATGGCGAGCGCACCATGGCGCGCTTCGCCCGCCACGTCGACCAGCAGTGGCAGCGCCTGCTCGCCAGCGCCTTCCGCCACCACGGCCCGCAGGGCGTGCTCGCCAGGAGCTGGCCCACCGGCAGCATGGTGATCTGGGTGGCGGTGATGCTGGGCCTGTCGCTGGTGCTGTATTACACCTGAGGCCGGTCTCGCGTTTCCTGTCGGGGTCAGCCCTGGGGAAAGCCTTTGCCCGGGTTGAGGATGTTGTCCGGGTCGAACTGCGCCTTGATGGCGCGCATCAACTGCAGGCTGGTCGCGTCCAGCTCCCGGTCGACGTAGTCGCGCTTCACCAGGCCGATGCCGTGCTCGCCCGAGAGGGTGCCGCCCAGTGACAGCACCAGGCTGAATACTGCGTCCAGGCAGGCGTCGGCGGCCCGCATCTGCGCCGGGTCGTCCGGGTCCACCAGCAGGTTGACGTGGATGTTGCCATTGCCGGCGTGACCGAAATTCACGATGGTCACGCCGTGTTTCGCTGACAGTTCCTGCAGGCCGCCGATCAGCTCGGGGATGCGTGACACCGGCACCACCACGTCCTCGTTGATCTTCTTCGGCGCCACGTTGCGCAATGCGGGTGAGAGGGATTTTCGGGTCCGCCACAGGCGGGCGACCTCTTCGTCGGTCCTGGCCACGTCGACACTCAGGGCGCCGTCGACACGGGCCGCGGCCGCCACCCGCTCGGCGGCGGCATCTACCGCATCGGCGGTGCCGTCCACCTCGATCATCAGCAGCGCACCAGCTTCCGCCGGGAGTCCCAGGTCGGAGAAGTTGCGCACCATCTCGATGGCGGTGCCGTCCATGAATTCCAGCGCGCAGGGCGTCACCGGCTGGGCCATGATGGCCGACACGGCGCGGGCGGCACTGTGGATGTCGCCGTAGACCGCCTGCAGGGTGCGCTTGGCCTCGGCCAGCGGGGTGAGCTTGAGCACGGCCTCGGTGATGATGGCCAGCGTCCCCTCGGAGCCGATCAGCAGCCGGGTCAGGTCGTAGCCCACCACGCCCTTGGTGGTCAGCACGCCGGTGTGCAGGGTGTCGCCGCTGCCGGTGACCGCGGTCAGCGCCAGGGTGTTGTCGCGCGGCGTGCCGTACTTCACTGCTCGTGGTCCGGCGGAGTTGTAGGCCAGGTTGCCGCCGATGGTGCACACCGCGGCGCTGGTAGGGTCGGGCGGCCAGAAGAAACCGTGCTTGGCTGCCGCATCCTGCAACGCCTGGTTGGTTACACCGGGCTGCACCCGGGCGATGCGATTGGCCGGGTCGATTTCCAGCAGCGCATCCATGCGCTCCAGCGACAACACCACCGCGCCGTCCAGCGGCACCGTGGCGCCGGTGGTGCCGGTGCCCTTGCCGCGGGCGATCAGCGGCACCCGGTGCTCGCGGCACAGCCGCACCACCGCCACCACCTGCTCGTGGCTGGTGGCGAACACCACCGCCCCCGGGGGTGCGTGCTGGCGGCTGTTGTCATAGCCGTAGGCCCAGCAGTCCTGGGGCGAAGTCAGCAGCTGGTCGGCCGGCAGCGCGGCGCGCAGGGCGTCGCGCAATGCGTTCGGCAGGGTCTCAGGATGCGGGTTGGATGTAGTCAAACAGACGTACCACCTTTTCCACGCCGCTCAGGTAGCGGACCTTGTCGGTTACGGCATCCGCCTCGGCGCGGGTCACCAGACCCATCAGGTAGACGGTGTTCTTGGAGGTCGTGACCTTGACCCGCAGCGTGTCAAAGCCTTCCATCTTGATGTCGAACAGCGCGACCTTGACCCGGCCGGTCAGGATGGTGTCGCTGGCGGCATCGCTCCAGGTGGCCTCGGCGCCGACCGTCACCTCGTTGTAGACGTGGGTCACCCGCGGCAGCTGGGCCACCTTGGCCGCCAGCCGTTCGCTGAGTTCGGCGGACTCGGTCTGGCCGGTGAGCAGCACCTTCAGGTTGTAGGTGGTGATGGCGATGTTGCTGCGCTCGCGGATTTCCGGATCGCTGGCGCGCAGATCGGCGGCGCGCAGGGTGATCTCCTTGTCCTCCACCACGGTGCCGGTGGTACGGCGGTCATGTGCCACGACGGCACCGGTGGCGACGCCGCCCACCACCACGGCGCCGCAGCCGGACAGCACGGCGCCCAGGGTGGTGACAACACAGAGTCGGGTCAGGGTGTGCATACTTTGCTCCAGATTTGTTGTTGGCTTGACGCCGTTCAGCCGCCCAGCAGTTGCTGGTCCATCAGGTCACACAGGCAGTGGATTGTCAGCAGGTGGACCTCCTGGGTGCGTGCGGCGGTATCGGCGGGTACACGGATTTCGATGTCGGTCTCATCCAGCAGCCCGGCCAGGGTGCCGCCGTCGCGCCCGGTCAGGGCAATGACGCGCATCTGGCGTTCGTGGGCGGCCTCGATGGCGCGGGTCAGGTTGGCGGAATTGCCACTGGTGGTGATCACCACCAGCAGGTCGCCGGGGTGGCCGATGGCGTTCACCTGGCGGGCGAATACCTGGTCATAACCGTAGTCATTGGCGATGGCGGTCAGTATGGAACTGTCGGTGGTCAGGGCGATGGCGGGCAGCCCGGGCCGCTCGCGTTCGAAGCCGTTGAGCATCTTGGCGGACAGCAGCTGGGCGCTGCCGGCGGACCCGCCGTTGCCGCAGCACAGCAGCTTGCCGCCTTCCAGCAGGCTGGCAACGATGGCGTTGGCCGCCGCCGCGATGGGTTCAGGCAGCGTCGCCAGCGCCTGGGTCTTGAGCGCGATGCTGGCGTTGAAGATGTGTAGTACGCGTTCGGCGGGTTCCACGGCGGGTGTCCTGTTCGCTGGGGCGGTCGATTGTCCCATGCTGTCTGCTTGGTGTCCTGAATCAGGGCGCCCATGTCAGCCGGGCTGGAAGGCGTCGCGTATCCATTGTGGCGGCTGGTCGGCCTGCAGCGCCACCACATCGAAGCGACAGGGTGCCTGGCTGCCGCTGCGCTGCAGATAGTGCTGCGCAGCGAGGGCCAGGCGGGCCTGCTTGGTGGGTGTGACCGAGGCGGCGGCGCCGCCGAAATCGCTGCGGCTGCGATAACGGACCTCCACGAACACCAGGTGTTCCCGGTCGCGCATGATCAGGTCGATCTCGCCGCCGCGTACGCGGTAGTTGCGCTGTACCTCCACCAGTCCCCGGGCGGCGAGGAAGGCGGCTGCATGCTGCTCGGCTGCCTGTCCCCGTACCTGGCGGTCGGTCATGGTCAGGAGGCCGGCGGCGCGGGCGGTTCTTCGGCGGCCGGCGCCATGCTCGGCTCAAACAGCAGGTCGGCGCCGGGCAGGTCCAGGCGCGGCGTGTAGCCCAGTACCTTGTTGCTGTTACGGCCCAGGCGGGTCCACATCAGCTGGCGATGCACCTGGTTCAGGGCGTCCATATGCAGTTTGCCGGTACGCCCGTCCAGGGACTCATAGGCCGCTGCCTGCAGGCGACCCAGGTGGGGGAGCAGCCGCAGGCTGTCCATGCCCATGGCGTAAAGCCGGCCGTAGGCTGAATGGACGGCGGGGAAGCTGGCCGCCAGGCTGCTGCGGCTCAGCGGGTCGCTGCCCTCGGTGTCCAGGATCCAGGGCATGTCCGGCAGCAGGATGCCGGCCAGGTCCAGTGCCTCGTTGGGCTCCAGTTCGCCATCCCAGGCATGGGAGGTGGCATACACCGGCAGGTCGGCGGCGTGGTGGAACTGCAGTTGTGGGAGCAGCTGGCGTGCCTGGCGGTTGCGGGCGGCGACGAACACGAAGTCGGTGTCGCCGCGGCGGCGCGGTTCGAATTCCAGTCGCTGACCGAGCAGCCGTTCCAGCTCGCGGCGACGCGCCTCGCTCTGGTCCAGGTGCAGCAGGCGCTGGATGGGCTGGCCGAAGTCGTTGGCGCTGTCCTGGTAGCGTTGTTCGCCGGATACCTGTCCACCCAGACTCTGCCAGCGCTGGCGGAAGGCTGTGGCCACCCGCGCACCCCATTCGCTGTCCGGGATCAGCGCCACCGGGTGCCGATGGCCGTCCAGCCAGGCGCGCTCGGCCACCTGGCGTGCTTCGTCCTCCGGGGCCAGCGAGAACTGGTAGAAGTTGGCCGGCGGCCGGGTGTCCAGGGTGATCTGGTTGAGCGCCAGCACCGGCACGGGCAGTTCGCCGGCGCGGGCCAGCTGGCTGACAGAGTCCTTGTCCAACGGGCCGATCACGGCCTCGGCACCGGCGGCAACCGCCTCGCCCAGCAGCGGCCAGGCACGGGTCGGGTCGCTGGCGTCGTAGAAATGCAGCCTGGGTCGCAGCGCCGGATCCTGTTGATACCAGGCGGCCAGGATGCCGTCGCGGATGGCGGCGCCGGCGCCGGCATAGGGGCCGGACTCGGGCAGCAGCACGGCCACGTGGGCGGCGCGCTGGTACTGGCTCTCCAGTTTGCTGACCATGCCGCTCAGTAGTTGCGGCAGGGCGGGGTGACCGGGGTGGCCGGTCTGCCAGTCTCGCAGGGCGTGGTTCAGTTCGGCGGGTTCCTGACCGTGCCGTTTTAGGGTCAGGGCCAGATCCATCCAGCCGCCGAGCACTCCGGGGGGCGCCGGTTGCAGCTGGGTCAGGGCGGCTTCGCTGAGCAGCGCCAGGGTGTGCAGGATCTCGAGTTGCGTTTCCAGGCGGGCGTCGGGGTCTGGCTGCAAGGCTTCCAGGGCCAGCAATTCCACCGCGCTTTCCAGCATGTTGCCGGACAGCCGGTAGGCGCGGGCGGAAATGTCGTGATGGCGACGACGCAGCTCGGGATCCTCCGGCGGCAGCTGATCCAGGGCGTCCAGGGCGGCAATGGGGTCGCCCTGTTGCAACTGCCGCTCGGCCAGGTGCTGACGCAGTCGGCTGCGCTGCCTGCTGTCCAGATTCAGGGCGCTCAGTTCATTCAATAGCGCGTCCAGGGTGACGCGGTCTCCGGCGATGACCAGCTGGTCGGCGGCGGCCAGCAGGTGGTCGACCTGGCGGGCCGGGAAGCGCAGCGCCAGGCTGCGATACAGGCTGGCTGCGCCCAGGTGCTCACCGGCCTCGGCCAGCGCCATGGCGCGGGCAATGTCCGCGTCCGCCGGGGTTTCCGGCCTGATGTCGGGCTGCGGCGTACAGCCGCCGAGGATGACGAGCAGGGCGCCGGCCAGGATGGCGAAACGGGCGCGTTGGCTGGCTTGCATGATGTGCTCTGGAACGTCAGGATGAGGGTTTCGAGTATCTTTTGGTGCATACCCAGGTGTCAAACCAACCCGGTACCCTGTTCGTGGTTGCCACGCCCATCGGCAACCTCGATGACCTCTCTCCCCGCGCCCTCCAGACCCTGTCCCGGGTTGCTCTGATCGCCGCCGAAGACACCCGTCATTCCAGTCGCCTGCTGCGGCAGCACGGCATTAACACCACCACCATGTCGCTGCATGAGCACAACGAGGCGCAGGCGGCCGAGCGGGTGGTGCAGCGGCTGCAGGCGGGTGAGGACGTGGCGCTGATCTCCGATGCGGGCACGCCGCTGATCAGTGATCCGGGCTTCAGCCTGCTGCGTACCTGTCGTGAGCTTGACCTGCCGGTATCGCCGGTGCCCGGCCCGAGCGCGATGATCGCGGCGCTGAGCGTGGCCGGCCTGCCTACCGACCGGTTCTGTTTCGCCGGTTTTCTGCCGCGCCAGTCGGCGGCCCGCTGTGAGCGCCTGCAGCAACTGGTCGAGTCCAGCGAGACCCTGGTGTTCTACGAGTCCTGTCATCGCATCGCCGACAGCCTGGATGACCTGGTGGCGGTGTTCGGTGCCGAGCGTCCGGCCGCCTTGGCTAGGGAGCTGACCAAGGTCTACGAAACGGTGCTGCGCGGCAGTCTGGCCGAACTGGCTGAAAGGGTGGCCGCGGACAGCGACCAGCAGCGCGGCGAGATCGTGCTGGTGGTCGGCGGTGCGCCGGCCAGGGTGGAGGACGCCCTGCCGGCCGAGGTCGAGCGCCTGTTGCAGGTGCTGGTGGCCGAGTTGCCGGTCAAGCAGGCGGCGGGCCTTGTGGCGCAGTGGAGCGGGCTGAAAAAGAACCTGCTCTATCAGCGCGCCCAGGCCATCCGCGACGCGGTCGATTGAATGGGGCGTGATACACTCGCTGCGGGAGTCGGCCGGATGGTCGCTGTCGCGCAAGCGATGGAGGAAAGTCCGGGCTCCGCAGGGCAGGGTGCCAGGTAACGCCTGGGGGGCGCGAGCCCACGGAAAGTGCCGCAGAAAATATACCGCCTAAGTCCTTCGGGACCGGTAAGGGTGAAATGGTGCGGTAAGAGCGCACCGCGTCGCTGGTAACAGGGACGGCATGGCAAACCCCACCCGGAGCAAGACCAAATAGGGGAACGCGCGGCTTCGGCCGCACCTGCTGCCCGCAGGGGTTCCCGGGTAGGTTGCTTGAGGCGTTCGGCGACGGGCGTCCCAGATGAATGACCATTCTCGACAAAACCCGGCTTACAGGCCGGCTCCCACCCCCACATGCGCTCTCCTGGCCCCGTTCGGGTGCCAACTCTTAATAAATCACTTTAACTCGCGAGCCCAGGCGGCTGTTTTTGCGCGTGTTATTCCTTCTTTGGAGTTTTCCCTAAGTGCTTGACCTATAAGCGTTTTTTGCGCGATTCCGCTTGACGGGTGGGGAATGCACTCCTACCATTGGGGTCAAGTGGAGGATTGTGGGGAGAAAGGGGGCTAAGAACCCCCCTCGGGGGAGAACAGTGTTTCTCGGTGTAAACGCGCTTAATTTGGATGCCAAGGGGCGTCTGGCCATCCCGGCCAAGTACCGGGATGCCCTGGCGGACTGCTGTGCGTCGCGCGTGGTCGCCACCATCAACCCCTGGGACAAGTGCCTGCTGCTGTATCCCGACAGCGAATGGCGCGAGATCGCCCGCAAGGTTTCCCGCCTGCCCAACGCCAAGCGCCAGAACCAGTTGCTGCAGCGTCTGCTGCTCGGTCATGCCACCGAGCTGGAGATGGACGGCCAGGGCCGCATCCTGCTGGCACCGGCGCTGCGCGACTATGCCTCGCTGGACAAGCGCGTGGCGGTGGTCGGGCAGGGTCACAAGTTCGAGATCTGGAGCGAAGATGTCTGGCTGCAGAACCGTGACACCTGGCTGGCCGAGGCCAATGACCCGGGCTCGGTGCTGTCCGAGGAGCTGGAGGAGCTGTCGCTGTGACCATGGCCGGCACCCACGCCCATACCGCGGTCCTGCTGGATGAGTGCATTGATGGCCTGGCCATCCGCGCCGACGGTATCTATATGGATGGCACCTTCGGCCGTGGCGGTCACAGCGCCGCCATCCTGGCGCAGCTGGGTCCTGAGGGTCGCCTGTATGCGGTGGACAAGGATGCTGCTGCCGTCGCCTTCGGCCGCCAGCGCTTCGCCGGCGATCCCCGATTCCAGCTGGCCCAGTGCAGCTTCGCCGAGCTGCTCGATTATGCGAAGGAGCAGGGCGTTGCCGGCCGTGTCGATGGCCTGCTGCTGGACCTGGGTGTCAGCTCGCCGCAGCTGGATGATGCCGAGCGCGGCTTCAGCTTCATGAATGATGGCCCGCTGGACATGCGCATGAACCGCGATGCCGGGCAGAGCGCCGCCGAGTGGCTGGCCGAGGCCGAGGCCGACGACATCACCCGGGTGCTCAAGGAGTACGGTGAGGAGCGTTTCGCCAAGCGTATCGCCCACGCCATCGTCACCACCCGTGACGAGGCTCCCATCACCACCACCGCCCAGTTGGCGAAACTTATATCGGAAGCCAGCCCGGTGCACGACAAGCACAAGCATCCGGCCACGCGCAGCTTCCAGGCGATTCGTATCTTTATTAACAGGGAGCTTGACGATCTGCAGGTCTGCCTGAAGCAGTCCCTGGAGCTGCTGGCTGTCGGCGCGCGGCTGGTGATCATTAGCTTCCACTCGCTGGAGGATCGCATCGTCAAGCGCTTCATGCGCGATGCCGCCCGCGGCGACGAACTGCCCCGCGGCCTGCCGGTGCCCGACAGCGCCCGCAATCCGAAGCTGAAGCTGATCGGCAAGGCCATCCGTGCCAATGATGCCGAGGTGGCCGCCAATCCCCGCGCCCGCAGCGCGGTGCTGCGCATCGCGGAGCGCCTCGCATGACCCGCGCCGACCTGTTCCTGATTATCACCCTGGTGTTTGCCGTGGTGGGTTCCGGGATCGCCGTGGTGCACGCCAAGTACCAGTCGCGGCAGCTGTTCGTGGCGCTGCAGGAACTGCGTCGCGACCGCGACAGCGTGGACATGGACTGGGGCCGCCTGCAGCTGGAGCTGGGCACGGTGGGCAATCCGGCACTGATGGAAAAACTGGCCCGCAGCCGACTGGACATGCGCATGCCCAAGCCGGTCGACGTGGTGGTGCTGGAGCGCTGATATGTCGGAACGTCGCGAAAAGAAACGGCGCAAGCTGCAACGGGCGGAGAAGGCGCAGCCTTCCTACGTGGGTCGCCGTCGTGCCGTGCTGATGCTGTTTGCGCTGGCCGTGTGCGCTCTGGTGTGGCGCGCCGCCGATCGGCAGATCTTCGAGAAGGATTTCCTGCAGGCCGAAGGCGCCGATCGCTACCTGGATACCGTCGAGGTGCCGGCCCATCGCGGGCTGATCACCGACCGCAATGGTGCGCCGCTGGCGGTCAGCACCCCGGTCGACTCGGTGGTCGCCAACCCGCGGGTGCTGCGTCTGGATGCCGACAGCCTGCGGCCGTTGGCCAAGGCGTTGGGCATGGGCCAGGACGAGTTGCGCGAACGGCTGGCCCGCTACGGGCGACGACACTTTGTCTATCTGCAGCGGCGGCTGCCACCCAGTCGGGCCGAAGAGGTCATGGCGGTGGTCAAGGCGCACGACCTCAAGGGCGTGCGCCTTGAGCGTGAATACCGTCGCTACTACCCGGACGGCGAGGTGTTCGGCCATCTGCTCGGCTTCACCAACGTGGACGACCTGGGCCAGGAGGGCCTGGAGCTGGCCTACGACCAGGCGCTGGCCGGGCAGCCGGGGCAGAAGCGGGTGATGCGCGATGGCCGTCGCCAAGTGGTGGATGACATCGAAAATATCCGTTTGCCGCACCCGGGCAAGAACCTGGCGCTGAGCATCGATCGCCGCCTGCAGTTCATTGCCTATCGTGAACTGAAAGCGGCAGCGCTCAAGCACAATGCCGTGTCCGCCTCCGCCGTGCTGCTGGATGTGCACAGCGGCGAGGTGCTGGCGATGGTCAACCAGCCCGGCTACAACCCCAACGGCGACCGCGCCAACCGCGGCGGCCGGCTGCGCAACCGTGCCATCACCGACGTGTTCGAGCCGGGCTCGACCATGAAGCCCTTCACCGTGGCCGCGGCCCTGGAGCTGGGTGCGATCAAGCCGGACGCTCTGATCGATACCTCGCCGGGCTACATGAAGGTCGGTCGGGCCATGGTGCGCGATCACAACAACCTGGGCGTGATCGATCTGGCAACGCTGCTCAGCAAGTCGAGCAACGTCGGCGCCGGCAAGCTGGCCCTGAGCCTGCCCCGCGAGGGCTACTGGGGCATGCTGTCGCAGCTCGGCTTTGGCGAACCCACCGGCATCGGTTTTCCGGGCGAGGTGGGCGGCCAGCTCACCCATCCGTCCAACTGGGCGATGATCGACCAAGCCACCCTGTCTTTCGGCTACGGCGTGTCGGTGACCACCCTGCAGCTGGCGCAGGCCTACGGCGTGTTGGCCGCAGACGGCATGCGCTACCCGCTGAGCCTGCTGCACCGCGCCGAGCGCCCGGCCGGCCAACGGGTGATGAGCGCCCGGACCACGCAGGCGGTGCGTCACCTGCTGGAAGGCGTGGTGGACGACGAGGGCACCGGCACCCGTGCCCAGGTGCCTGGCTACCACGTGGCTGGCAAGACCGGCACCGCCAAGAAGGTGGGGCGTGACGGTTACAGCGACAAGAAATACCTGGCGCTGTTCGCCGGTATGGCGCCGGCCAGCAATCCCCGCCTGGTGCTGGCGGTGATGATCGACGAGCCACGCGCCGGCAAGTTTTACGGCGGTGAGGTGGCGGCACCTGTGTTCGCGGCCATCATGAGCGAGGCGTTGCGGCTGCTGAACGTGGCGCCGGACGACCACCAGCCCGGCACCGTGCGCCTGGCGCGACTGGGGGAGGGGCAATGATGCCGGCCTCCCAGCATGCCGCCATGTTCAGCCTGACCCAGTTGCTGGAAGGTCTGGGTGCGCCGCCCGTGCTGCCGGGCCTGGTGCCGACCGGTATCACCCTGGACAGTCGGGAGGTAGTGCCAGGCGGCCTGTTCCTGGCTTGTGCCGGCATCGGGCGTCACGGCATGGCCTTTGTCGAGCAGGCCGTCGCCAACGGCGCTGTCGCGGTGCTGGCTGAGCCGGATGCCGAATGGTCGGCCGGGCGTCTGCAGAACATGCACGAGCAGCTGGGCCTGCCGGTGATCGCGCTGCCGCGCCTGTCCGAACTGGCCGGCGAGATCGGTGCGCGTTTTTACGGTCGCCCCAGCGAGCAGTTGGCGGTGATCGGCATCACCGGCACCAACGGCAAGACCAGTGTCAGCCATTTCCTGGCCACTGCCCTGGCGGATGGCCATCGCTGCGGCGTGCTGGGCACCCTGGGCTACGGCTTGCCGGGCGCGTTGCAGCCGGCCAGCCACACTACGCCGGATGCGCTGCGGGTGCAGGCGACCCTGGCCGGATTGTGCGAGCAGGGCGCCGACAGCGTCGCGATGGAGGTGTCGTCCCATGCGCTGCACCAGCACCGCGTGGCCGGGGTGCAGTTCCATACCGCGGTGTTCACCAATCTGAGCCGTGACCACCTGGACTATCACGGCGATATGACCAGCTACGGCGAGGTCAAGGCCGGACTGTTCCAGCGTACCGGCCTGCAGCTGGCGGTGATCAATCGTGACGATGTATTTGGTCGCGACCTGATCGCGCGCAGCCTGGGTGAGGTGCGGGTGATCGCCTGCGGTGTCGAGCACGCCGCGCCGGCCGGTGCCGAGGCGGTTACCGCCAGCGCCATCGTCAGTCATGCCGACGGCCTGACATTCGCCCTGCAGCTCGGCGATGCCGAGCTGCAGGTGCGCACCGGCCTGCTTGGCCGCTTCAATATCGACAATCTGCTGCTGGTGGCCGGCGTGCTGCATGGCTGGGGTCTGGCGCCGGCGGACATTGCCCGGCGTCTGGCGGTTCTGACGACCGTGCCCGGTCGCATGGAACGCTTCGGTGGCGCCGGCCAGCCGGTGGTGGTGGTGGACTATGCCCACACCCCGGATGCCCTGGAGCAAGTGCTGCGCGCGCTGCGTCCCCACGTTGCGGGTCAGCTGGTTTGCGTGTTCGGCTGTGGTGGTGATCGCGACAGCGGCAAGCGTCCGTTGATGGGCGCAGTGGCCGAGCAGTTGGCTGACCGGGTCATCGTCACCGACGACAATCCCCGCAGCGAGGACGGTGCGCAGATTGCGCGGCAGATCCTCGCCGGCATGGCTCATCCAGAACAGGCACAGGTCGAGCGCAATCGCGCCCAGGCCATCGCGGCTGCCATCGCCGCGGCCGGCAGTGACGACCTGGTGTTGGTGGCTGGCAAGGGTCACGAGGATTACCAGCTGGTCGGGGACCTGCGTCTGCCCTTCAGCGATGCCGCCGAGGTGCGCCGGGCATTGGGAGGTGCGGCATGAGCGGCTTCCTGCTGTCGCAATTGGCCGAGGCGCTGGATGGGCGCCTGATCGGTGATGACGTGCTGGTGCGCAGCATCAGCACCGACTCGCGCACCCTGCAGACCGGCGACTGCTTCGTCGCCCTGCAGGGCCCCAATTTCGACGGTCACGATTACCTGGATATCGCCCTGCAGCAGGGCGCCCGCGCCGCGCTGGTGAGTCGCGAGACTGGACATAAATTGCCGCAGTTGCTGGTGGCTGATACCCGGCTGGCGCTGGGTCGGCTGGGCGCGCTGTGGCGCGACGCCTGCCACGCCAAGGTGGTGGCCATCACCGGCAGCAACGGCAAGACCACGGTCAAGGAGATGCTCGCGTCCATCCTCGCCGGGCAGGGTGGCGTGCTGGCCACTCGCGGCAACCTGAACAACGACATCGGTCTGCCGCTGACCCTGTGCGGCCTGGCCGACCAGGACTACGCGGTGGTGGAGCTGGGCGCCAACCATGCCGGCGAGATCGATTACCTGACTCGCATCGCCCGTCCGGACGTGGCGGTGCTGAATAACGCCGGTCGCGCGCACCTGGAGGGCTTCGGCTCGCTGGAAGGCGTGGCCCGCGCCAAGGCCGAGATCATCAACGGCCTGGACGAGCACGGCGTGTTCGTGTTCAACGCCGATGACGCCTACGCGCCCTTGTGGCGTGAACTGGCGGCCGGCCATCGCAGCCTGGCTTTCGGCGTGCGTGAGGCCGCGGACATCCGCAGTGCCGAGGCCGCCGCCCAGCTGGCCTGGGACGCGCAGGGCTTCGCCATGCGTTTCACGGTGCAGACCCCGGCCGGTGACTTCGATGCCCGCCTGGCGCTGGCCGGTGAACACAACCGTATGAATGCGCTTGCCGCCACCGCCGCTGCCATTGCCCTGGAGGTGCCGCTTGCACGCATCGCCGCCGGCCTGGCGGCGATGCAGCCGGTCGCTGGCCGGCTGTGCCCGATGGCCGGTATCGGCGGTGCCCGGGTGGTGGACGACAGCTACAACGCCAATCCCGATTCGGTGGCCGCCGCCATCGCCGTACTGGCCGCCGCGCCCGGGCGCCGCACCCTGGTGCTGGGCGATCTGGCCGAGCTCGGTCGTGGTGCCAGCGGTCTCCATGCGGAGCTGGGCGAACGCGCCCGCGCCGCCGGCATTGACCGACTGTTTGCCTATGGCGAGCTGTCCGGTGTGGCGGTGCGCAGTTTCGGTGCCGGTGGTCGGCACTTCACTGACCAGCAGGCGCTGATCGATGACCTGCTCGATTCCATGGCCGCCGAGGACAGCGTGCTGGTCAAGGGCTCGCGCAGCAGTCGCATGGACCGCGTGGTCAGCGCTATCAAACAACAACAAGAGGTGGCCACATGCTGATCTGGCTGGCCGACTACCTGGCGCAGTACAACACCGGTTTCGGCGTATTCCGTTACATCACGTTGCGCGCCATCATGGCGGTGCTCACAGCACTGGTCATCTCCTTCATGGTGGGGCCGGCGATGATCCGTCGCCTGAGCCGCTACAAGATCGGCCAGACGGTGCGCGACGACGGCCCGCAGTCCCACCTGTCCAAGGCGGGCACCCCCACCATGGGCGGCGCGCTGATCCTGGTTGCGATCGCCATCGCCACCCTGCTGTGGGCGGAGCTGGATAACCGTTACGTGTGGATCGTGCTGCTCACCACCCTGGCCTTCGGCGTGGTGGGTCTGGTGGACGACTACAAGAAACTGGTGCTCAAGGATCCCAAGGGCCTGGCGTCGCGCTGGAAGTATCTGTGGCAGTCGGTATTCGGTGCCATCGCCGCCTATGCCCTGTACAGCAGCGCGGTGCTGCCGGCCGAGACCCATCTGCTGATCCCTTTCGTCAAGGATCTGACCTTCGACCTGGGTCCGCTGTTTCTGGTGCTGACCTATTTCGTCATCGTCGGCAGTTCCAACGCGGTGAACCTGACCGACGGCCTCGATGGCCTGGCCATCCTGCCCACGGTGATGGTGGCCGGGGCGCTGGCCATCTTTGCCTACGCCACCGGCCACGCCAAGTTCGCCGAGTACCTGTTGATCCCGCACCTGCCGGGCGTGGGCGAACTGGCCATCTTCTGTGCCGCCCTGGTGGGCGCCGGGTTGGGCTTCCTGTGGTTCAACACCTATCCCGCCCAGGTGTTCATGGGCGACGTCGGCGCGCTTGCGCTGGGCGCCGCGCTGGGCGTGGTCGCCGTGGCGGTCCGCCAGGAGGTGGTGCTGTTCATCATGGGTGGCGTGTTCGTCATGGAGACGGTTTCTGTGATGCTGCAGGTGGCGTCCTTCAAGCTCACCGGCCGGCGCATCTTCCGCATGGCGCCGCTGCACCATCATTTTGAATTGAAGGGCTGGCCCGAGCCGCGGGTCATCGTCCGTTTCTGGATCGTCACCGTGATCCTGGTGCTGGTCGGTCTGGCCAGCCTGAAGATCCGCTAAGCGCACATGGAAGCCGCCTTGCAAACCACCATCGACAACAGTCAGGACAGCGCCCAGACCAAGACCCTCATCGTGGGCCTGGGGCGCACCGGGCTGTCCGTTGCCCGCCACTTGGCGGCCCGCGGCGAGCGGGTGGCGGTGGTGGACAGCCGGCCCAATCCGCCGGGCCTGGCTGCACTCAATCGCGACCTGCCTGACGTGGCACTGTTCCTGGGCGGCTTCGATGCAGCCGCCTTCGAACAGGCCGACCGTCTGGTGGTCAGCCCCGGCGTGTCGCTGGATACCCCGGTGATCGCCGCAGCCATCGACCGCGGCGCCGAGGTGGTGGGCGACGTGGAACTGTTCGTGCGTGCAGCCAGGGCGCCGCTGGCGGTGGTCACCGGTTCCAACGGCAAGAGCACCGTGACAACCCTGCTGGGCGAGATGGCCCGAGAGTCCGGTCGCAAGGTGGCGGTCGGCGGCAACCTGGGCGAGCCGGCGCTGGACCTGCTGGACGACGCGGTGGAGCTGTATGTGCTGGAGCTGTCCAGCTTCCAGCTCGACACCACCCATAGCTTGAAGGCGGCGGCGGCGGTGGTGCTGAACCTGTCGCCGGATCACATGGATCGCTACGCCGACCTCGGCGCCTACGCGGCCAGCAAGCAGAAGGCGCTGGCAAACGCCCGGGTAGGCGTGCACAACGTGGACGACCCGCGGGTCATGGCGATGACCGGCAGTGTTGAGAAATGGTGCTTCACCCTGGGTGAACCACTGGCCGCCGCCGAAGACGTGTTCGGCTGCCAGCGGGTGTTCGGTGTACGGCAGTTGGAGGACGGCCCCTGGCTGTGCCGTGGCGAACAGCCGCTGATGGCCGCTGCCGAGGTGCGCATGCCGGGTCTGCACAATCGCGCCAATGCCCTGGCGGCGTTGGCCATGGGTTCGGCCCTTGATCTGGATCTGGAGGCGATGTGCGCGGTGCTGCGCCGCTTCCCGGGTCTGCCGCATCGCACCCAGTTCGTCACCGAGCGGGGCGGGGTGCGTTGGTACAACGATTCCAAGGGCACCAACGTGGGCGCCTGCATCGCGGCGCTGGAAGGCCTGGCGCAGGATGACGACAGCCGCACCGTGCTGATCGCCGGCGGCGACTGCAAGGGTGCCGCCTTTGAGGAACTGGTGCCGGCCATCGTGGCCCATGCCCGGGCGGTGGTGCTGATCGGTCGCGATGCCCAGGACATCGCGCGCGTCATCGCCGGCAAGGTGCTGGTGCATCATGCCAGCGACATGGCCGATGCGGTGCGCCAGGCCGCCGAGCTGTCCCGGCCCGGCGATCGGGTGCTGTTGTCGCCGGCCTGTGCCAGCTTCGACATGTTCCGCGACTACATGCACCGCGGTGAGGTGTTCATGGACGCGGTCAGGGGGCTGGCCGAATGAGCACCATGGCACGCACCCGCGGCAATGAACTGCCTCGCCTGAGCCTGCCGGACCCGCTGCTGCTGGGCCTGGTGGTGACGCTGCTCGGACTGGGCGTGGTGATGGTGGGTTCCGCCTCGCTGCACCTGGGTGCACGCTTCGGCGATCCGTTCCACTTCGTCGATCGTCACCTGCTGGCGCTGGCCATGGGTGTGTCCGCCGGCCTGCTGATGTGGACCATCCCGCTGGCCTGGTGGGAACGTTCCAGCACCCTGTTCTATTTCCTTGCGCTGGGCCTGTTGCTGGTGGTGCTGGTCCCGGGCGTGGGCAAGACCGTCAACGGTGCAACCCGCTGGATCGCCTTCGGTTCGTTCAATCTGCAGACATCTGAATTCATGAAGCTGGCGCTGGTGCTGTACATGGCCGGTTATCTGGTGCGTCGCCAGGCCGAGGTAGTGCACAGCCTGTGGGGCTTCATCAAGCCGATGATCCTGGTGATCGTGGCCTGCCTGCTGATCATGTGGCAGCCGGACTTCGGTACCACCACGGTGCTGCTGGCCACCGCCCTCGGCATGCTGTTCTTGGGCGGCGCGCCGATCTGGCAGTTCATGGTGTTGCTCGGTCTGGCCGGCACCGCCATGGCGACCCTGGTGCTGGTGTCTCCCTACCGCATGGCACGGGTGACCTCGTTCCTGGATCCCTGGGCAGACCCGCTCGACTCCGGCTATCAATTGGCGCAGGCGCTGATCGCCTTCGGCCGCGGCGAGTGGTTTGGCGTCGGACTGGGCAACGGTATCCAGAAACAGTTCTACCTGCCCGAGGCGCATACCGACTTCCTGATGGCCGTGGTGGGCGAGGAATTCGGCCTTGTCGGCACGCTGATGGTGATCGGCCTGTTCGGCATGCTGGTGTGGCGTGCCTTCGCCATCGGCGCCGCGGCGCAGTTGCGCAATGCCCGCTTTGCCGCCTATGTCGCCTATGGCATCGGCCTGTGGTTGGGCCTGCAGGCGTTCATCAACCTGGGCGTGAACGTGGGTCTGCTGCCCACCAAGGGCCTGACGCTGCCGTTCATGAGCTATGGCAGCAACAGCCTGCTGGTGGGCTGCGCGGCGGTGGGCCTGCTGCTGCGTATCCAGCGCGAGAACCGCGATGCCGAGCACACCGACGGAGGTGGCAAATGGCAGCGCGCGTAATGGTCATGGCCGGCGGCACCGGTGGTCACGTGTTCCCCGCGCTGGCGGTCGCTCAGGAGCTGCGCGCGCAGGGCTGGGAGGTCACCTGGCTGGGCACGCCGGACAGCTTCGAGGCGCGCACCGTGCCCCAGTACGGCTTCCCTATCGAATGGGTGCAGAGCTTCCGGCTGCGCGGTCAGGGCGTATTCAGCCTGCTGCTGGCGCCGTTCCGCATGCTGCGCGCCATGCTGCAGGCCTGGCGGGTGTTGCGTCGCCAGCGTCCGCAGGTGGTGCTGGGCATGGGCGGATTCGTTACCGGCCCGGGCGGCCTGGTGAGCTGGCTGCTGCGCACCCCGCTGGTGATCCACGAGCAGAACACCATACCCGGCATGACCAACCGCTACCTGGCGCGCATCGCCGACCGGGTGCTGGAGGCCTTCCCCGGTGCCTTCGAGCAGGACGCGGCCGCCGAGGCGGTGGGCAACCCGGTGCGTGCCGAGATCGCCGCGCTGCCGGAGCCGGCCGAACGCTTCGCCGGCCGGGAAGGTCCCTGCCGGCTGCTGGTGCTGGGCGGCTCGCTGGGAGCCCAGGCATTGAATGTGATGCTGCCGCAGGCGCTGGCGATGCTGCCCGAACATCGACGTTACGAGGTGCGTCACCAGGCCGGTCGCGGCAAGGCAGACGTCACCCAGGCCGCCTACCGGGCGGCCGGGGTGGAGGCACGGGTGAGCGATTTTCTCAACGACATGGCAGAGGCTTATGCCTGGGCGGACTTGGTGATCTGCCGCGCCGGGGCGCTGACCATCAGCGAGCTGACCAGTGCCGGCATCGCCGCCATCCTGGTGCCCTTCCCGCATGCGGTGGACGATCACCAGACCCACAATGCGCGCTTCCTCAGCGACGCCGGCGCGGCCTGCCTGCTGCCCCAGCAACAACTCGATCCGGATGCGCTGGCGACCCTGCTGGGCGGCTACTGCGACGACCGGACACAGCTGTTGAAGATGGCCGAGGCGGCACGTCGCCTGGCCCAGCCCGCAGCCACCAGTCGGGTGGCCGCGGTATGCGCGGAGGTGAAGCGCCATGACTGATGCCCAGCTCATCACCCGCCGCCGCTACGCCGCCGAGGCCATGGGGCGCATGCGCCACCTGCACTTCGTCGGCATCGGCGGTGCCGGCATGAACGGCATCGCCCAGGTGATGGTGAACCTGGGTTACCAGGTTTCCGGCTCCGACCTGAAAGGCAATGCCGCCACCGAGCGGCTGGCCGAGCAGGGCGCGGCGATACACATCGGTCACAGCGGCGAGTACGTGGCCGGTGCCGATGCGGTGGTGATCTCCAGTGCCGTCGGCGAGGACAACCCCGAGGTGATGGCGGCCCGCGCCGCGCGTATCCCGGTGGTGCCGCGCGCCGAGATGCTGGCCGAGATCATGCGCTTCCGCTACGGCGTGGCTGTGGCAGGCACCCACGGCAAGACCACCACCACCAGCCTGACCGCCAGCCTGCTGATCGAGGGCGGTCTGGATCCCACCTTCGTGATCGGTGGCCGGCTCAATTCCAGGGGCAGTTATGCCCATCTGGGCGAGGGCGAGGTGCTGGTGGCCGAGGCCGACGAGAGCGATGCCTCGTTCCTGTATCTGCAGCCGATGCTGGCCATCGTCACCAATGTCGATGCCGACCACATGGCGACCTACGGCAACGATTTCGACCGGCTGCGCGGCGCCTTCCTGGAATACCTGCATCACCTGCCGTTTTACGGGCTGGCGGTGCTGTGCATCGACGACGACGAGGTGCGCGGCCTGTTGCCTCAGGTCACCCGCCGGGTGATCACCTACGGCACCCGGCCGGAGGCGGACCTGCGGGCCGACAACCTGCACCAAGTCGGTCGCCAGACCCAGTTCGAGGTGGTGCCGGCCGAGGGCGAACCCTTCCCGGTGACCCTCAACATGCCCGGCCGGCACAACGTGCTCAATGCCCTGGCGGCCATCGCCGTCGCGCTGGAACTGGAGGTGCCGGTGACGGCCATCCAGCATGCGCTGGCCAGCTTCCAGGGTATCGGCCGGCGCTTCCAGGTGCACGATGGCTGCCGCGACGGCCTGATGCTGGTGGACGACTACGGTCATCACCCGCGCGAGCTGGCCGCCACCATCGATGCGGTGCGCGCCGGCTGGCCGGAGCGTCGCCTGGTGCTGGCCTTCCAGCCGCACCGCTATACCCGTACCCGCGATGCCTTCGAGGATTTCGTGGCGGTGCTGTCCACCGTCGACGCGCTGGTGCTGACCGAGGTGTATGCCGCCGGCGAGGCACCCATCGCCGGTGCCGACGGCCGCGCCCTCAGTCGTGCGGTACGCACCCGGGGCCAGGTGGACCCGGTGTTCGTGGAGACCGCCCGTGAGCTGCCCGGGGTGCTGAGCAACCTGCTGCAGCCGGGCGACATCTTATTGACCATGGGGGCCGGTGATATCGGTGCCGTGGCCGCCACATTGCCGGAGGTGTTGTGCCCATGACCGCAGCATCCATCAAGCCCAACAGTGCCATGGCCCGCCTGCATCTGGGTTGCGGCGAGTCACTGTCGCAGCTGTTGCCGGACGAGAACCCCGTGCCGGCACAGCAGCCGGTGCAGGTCGATCGACGTCGCCTGCCGCATAAGGCAGACGGCCAGTCCAAGCGCGGAGGAGGGAAGTGATCGTGACGGCATCGGCCAACATGCCCCTGCGCGGCGAGCTGCGGATGGACGAGTCCCTGGCCCGTTACACCAGCTGGCGGGTGGGTGGTGCCGCGCGGCAGGTGTACCGCCCGGCGGACGCGGCCGACCTGGCCGAGTTCCTGGCCGGCCTGCCCGCCGACGAGCCGCTGCTGTGGCTGGGCCTGGGCAGCAACGTGCTGATCCGCGACGGCGGTTTCCCCGGCACCGTGATCGTCACCCAGGGACGGCTCAACGATATCGAGGTACGCGGCACCCGGGTCTACGCCGAGGCCGGCGCTGCCTGCGCCCACGTGGCACGCCTGGCGGCACGCCTCGGCCTGACCGGTGGCGCCTTCCTGGCCGGCATCCCCGGCACCATGGGCGGCGCCCTGGCGATGAACGCCGGCGCCTTCGGTGGCGAGACCTGGGGCAAGGTCATGTCGGTCAAGACGATCGACCGTCATGGTCAGATCCGCCAGCGCTTCCCGGCAGATTACGAGATCGCCTACCGCCACGTGCAGGGACCGGCGGGCGAGTGGTTCCTGTCCTGCGAGCTGCAACTGGTCGAGGGCGACAGCAAGGCCGAGCAGGCCGCCATCCGCGAGCTGCTGGACAAGCGTGCGGAGACCCAGCCCACCGGTCAGCCCAGCGGCGGTTCCACCTTCCGCAATCCGCCCGGTGATTATGCCGCGCGGTTGATCGAGCGCGCCGGGTTGAAGGGCTATCGCATCGGCGGTGCCCAGGTGAGCGACAAGCACGCCAATTTCGTGATCAACACCGGCAACGCGAGCGCCGCCGATATCGAGCAACTGATCGAGCATATGCAGCAGACCGTGCGCGATGCCTTCGGCGTGGAACTGGTGCGCGAAGTGCACATCCTGGGGGTGCCGGCATGAGCATCCAGGCGCAGGACTTCGGCAAGGTGGCGGTGCTGATGGGCGGCTGGGCCGCCGAGCGCGAGGTGTCGCTGGTCAGCGGCACCGCGGTGCTCGAAGGTCTTAAACGCCGCGGTGTTGATGCCCACGGCATCGATGTCGGCCGCGACATCCTGTCGGTGCTGGGCAACGGTGGCTACGACCGCGTGTTCAACGTGGTGCACGGCCGCGGCGGTGAGGACGGTGTGCTGCAGGGCGGCCTGGACATCCTCGGACTCCCCTACACCGGCAGCGGCGTGCTGGGTTCGGCCATCGCCATGGACAAGTACCGCACCAAGCTGGTGTGGCAGTCGCTGGGCATTCCCACGCCGGGCTTCGCGGTGATCGAACAGGAGGCCGATCTGGCAGCGGCCGCCGAGCTTGGCTTCCCGCTGATGGTCAAGCCGGCCCACGAGGGCTCCTCCATCGGCATGGCGCGGGCCATGGACGCCGCCGAGCTGCGCGCCGCCTGGATGGCGGCCCGTGCATACGACAGCGCGGTGCTGGCCGAGCAGTGGGTGCACGGCACCGAGTACACCGCCGCGGTGCTGGGCGAGCAGGTGCTGCCGCTGATCCGGCTGCAGACCGCCAACGTGTTCTACGACTACCAGGCCAAGTATGAGTCGGACCAGACCCAGTATCACGTGCCGTGCGGGCTGGATGCCTCCAAGGAACAGGAACTGCAGGCGCTGGTGCTGCGCGCCTTCCGCGCTGTCGACGCGCAGGGATGGGGTCGGGTGGATTTGTTCGTGGACGACGAAGGGCACGCGTGTCTGATCGAGGTCAATACGGTGCCGGGCATGACCTCCCACAGCCTGGTGCCGATGGCCGCCAAGGCGGCCGGCATCGGATTCGACGAACTGGTCTGGCAGGTGCTGGCCCAGACGCTGGAGGTGCGTGATGGCGACTAAGCCAAGCGCACGCCGCAAGGACAACAAGACCGCTGCGCCGGGTTGGTGGCGCCTGGCGGTGCTGGGACTGGGCATGGTGCTGGTGCTCGGCAGCGTCGGCACCTGGGTGTCGGCCTGGGTCACCGACCCGACCCGCCTGCCGCTCAAGACCATCCGCATCACCGGCGAGCTGGCGCACCTGGATCGCGATCGTCTGCAGCAACTGGTGGCGGATGCCATCGACGGCGGTTTCTTCAGTGTCGACATGCACAAGCTGCGCGCCGCGGCCAAGCAGCTTGCCTGGGTGGACGAGGTGAGCATCCGCCGTGTCTGGCCGCAGACCCTGGTGATGGACGTGGCCGAGCAGCTGCCGGTGGCACGTTGGGGCGACAAGGCCCTGGTCAACGGGCGCGGCGAGGTTTTTCGGCCGGAGGTGGGCGAACTGCCCACAGGTCTTCCGCGCTTTGACGGCGCCGACGAGGACGCGCCCGCGGTGGTGGCCTTTTATCGCTTCGCCGGCGCGCGTCTGGCCGCTGTCGAGCTGCAGATCAGCGACCTGGTTCTGCAGGGGCGTCACGACTGGCGGCTGGAACTGGATAACGGCATGAGCGTGCTGCTGGATCAGGCCCGTGCGGCGGTGATGCTGAATGAATTCGTTAGCGCCCTGCCGGCCATTCGCGATCCCCAGGGTCGCCGACCGGTACGGGTGGATATGCGTTATGAGAACGGCTTCGCGGTGCAGTGGGCGCCGGCTGACGAGGCCGATCAAAAGAGTGAACAACGGGGTGCTGCATGATGGCCAAGAAGCCAGACAAGAACATCATCGTCGGCCTGGATATCGGCACCTCCAAGGTGGTGGCCATCGTCGGCGAGGTGAAGGCCGACAACGAGATCGAGATCATCGGCATCGGCTCTCACCCGTCGCGTGGCCTGAAGAAGGGCGTGGTGGTCAATATCGAGTCGACGGTGCAGTCCATCCAGCGCGCGGTGGAAGAGGCCGAACTGATGGCGGGCGTGGAAATCGACCGGGTGTACGCTGGCATCGCTGGCAGCCATGTGTCGAGCCTGAACTCGCATGGCATCGTTGCGATCAAGGATCGCGAGGTCACCCACAATGACATGGAGCGGGTCATCGACGCCGCACGCGCGGTGGCCATCCCGGCGGACCAGAAGGTGCTGCACATCCTGCCGCAGGAATTCATCATCGATCAGCAGGACGGCATCCAGGAGCCGGTGGGCATGTCCGGCGTGCGCCTGGAGGCGCGGGTGCACATGGTGACCGGCGCGGTGAGTGCGGCGCAGAACATCGTCAAGTGCGTGCGTCGCTGCGGCCTGGAGGTCGAGGACCTGATCCTGGAGCAACTGGCCTCGAGCTACTCGGTGCTTGAGGAGGACGAGAAGGACCTGGGGGTGTGCCTGGTGGATATCGGCGGCGGCACCACCGACATCGCGGTGTTCACCGGCGGTTCCATCCGCCACACAGCGGTGATCCCCATCGCTGGCGATCAGGTCACCAACGACATTGCGGTGGCGCTGCGCACGCCGACCCATCATGCCGAAGAGATCAAGCTCAAGTACGCCTGCGCGCTGACCCAGCTGGCCGGACCCGACGAGACCATCGAGGTGCCGAGCATCGGCGACCGCCCGCCGCGTCGCCTGTCCCGTCAGACCCTGGCCGAGGTGGTGGAGCCGCGCTACGAGGAACTGCTCAGCCTGGTGCACGCCGAGCTGCGCCGCTCCGGTTTCGAGGACCTGGTGGCCGGCGGCGTGGTGATGACCGGCGGCAGTTCCAAGATGGAAGGTTTGATCGAGCTGGCGGAAGAGATCTTTCACATGCCGGTGCGGCTGGGTTACCCCCAGTACGTCACCGGGCTGGTGGACGTGGTGCGCAATCCCATCCACGCCACCGGTGTCGGCCTGCTGCTGTTCGGTTATCGCAACCGCGCACTGCGGGTCACGGATACCGGTACCCCGGGCGGCGCAAAGGCCGTCTGGGAACGCATGAAAAGCTGGTTCCAGGGGAATTTTTGATCATGGTCAAGGTGAGCATGGTCGCGGGGGAAGGACCCGCAATGGAAAGTCCGGCGGTGCGTGCCGGCACTCGCGACTGCGGTCGCTTCGCAATCACACGTACCGCCCGGCAATGCGGGCAGGCAACAACGAAGTTTGGAGGTCGGTAAAATGTTTGAACTTATGGATGTGGACAGCCAGAACGCTGTAATCAAGGTGATCGGTGTCGGCGGTGGTGGCGGCAATGCCGTCAACCATATGCTCAAGGGCAACATTGAGGGCGTGGATTTCATCTGCGCCAACACTGACGCCCAGGCGCTTAAAAACACCCAGGTGCGCACGGTGATGCAGATCGGCTCGGGCCTGACCAAGGGGCTGGGTGCCGGTGCCAATCCGGATATCGGCCAGCAGGCGGCCATGGAGGATCGTGACCGCATCGCCGAGGCCCTGCAGGGCTCCGACATGGTGTTCATCACCGCCGGCATGGGTGGCGGCACCGGTACCGGCGCGGCGCCGGTGGTGGCGGAGATCGCCCGCGACATGGGCATCCTCACCGTGGCGGTGGTGACCAAGCCGTTTTCCTTCGAGGGCAAGAAGCGCCTGGCGATCGCCGAGCGGGGCATCGCCGAGCTGTCCGAGCATGTCGATTCCCTGATCACCATCCCCAACGAGAAGCTGCTGGCGGTGCTGGGCAAGAACATGTCGCTGCTGGACGCCTTCAAGGCCGCCAACGACGTGCTGCTGAACGCGGTGCAGGGCATCGCGGAACTTATCACCCGCCCGGGACTCATTAACGTCGACTTTGCCGACGTGCGCACCGTGATGTCGGAGATGGGTGTGGCGATGATGGGCAGCGGCCGCGCTTCCGGTGAAGACCGGGCCCGCGAGGCAGCCGAAGGCGCCATCCACAGTCCGCTGCTGGAGGACGTCAACCTGGCCGGCGCCAAGGGCATCCTGGTCAACATCACCGCCGGCCTGGACCTGTCCATCGGCGAGTTCGACGAGGTGGGCAGTACCATTCGGGAATTTGCCGACGATGACGCCACCGTGGTGGTGGGTACCGTCATCGACCCGGATATGCACGACGAGATGCGGGTCACCGTGGTGGCGACCGGCCTGGGTGGCACCCAGCAGAAGCCGGTGCAGCCGGTGGTGGAAGCGCCGCCGGTGCGGCTGGTGAACAGTGACGTGGTGGATGCGCCGGCCGCTTCTGCCCCGGTACAGACCCCCACCGACTACAGTGAGTTGGACGTGCCGACGTCCATCCGCCGGTCGCCGCGTGCCGCGCAGGCATATGTGGAGGCCGCGGAGGGCAAGGATATGGATTATCTGGATATCCCGGCTTTCCTGCGGCGCCAGGCCGATTGAAGGCGCGACCGGAGTCACGAAAGTTGGTCCCCGGCTTGCAGCTTGCTGGATAAGGGTTATATTCTATTAGGGAAATCCCTAAAGAGGCTTGGGGATCGGCCGTTATAGTGACCTGAGCCGGGCCGTATTGGCGCCGGCATATGTTGTTTCTGTTGCACAATTTGGCACACCACTCGGGGGCCCCAAGGTCCGATGATCAGACAACGCACGCTCAAGAACGTTATCCGCGCTACCGGCGTGGGCCTGCACACGGGGGATAAGGTCTATCTCACCCTGCGCCCTGCCGCGCCGGATACCGGCATCGTGTTTCGTCGGGTCGATCTGGAGGAACCGGTGGAGATTCAGGCCAAGGCCGAAAATGTCGGCGATACCCTGCTGTCCACTACCCTGGTGCAGGATGGCGTGCGCGTGGCCACCGTCGAACACCTGCTGTCGGCCTTTGCCGGCCTGGGGATCGACAATGCCTATGTGGATGTAAGCGCCCCGGAAGTGCCGATCATGGACGGCAGCGCCGGGCCCTTTGTGTTCCTGATCCAGTCCGCGGGTGTCGAGGAGCAGAAGGCCGCTAAGCGGTTCATTCGCATTCTCAAGCCGGTGGAGGTCAGCGACGGCGACAAGACCGCCCGTTTTGAGCCCTTCGACGGCTTCAAGGTCAGCTTCGGCATCGACTTTGATCACCCGGTGATTGGTGAGGATACCAAGCGGGCGGAGATCGATTTCTCGTCTACCTCCTTCGTGCGCGAGGTCAGTCGGGCCCGCACCTTTGGTTTCCTGCGTGACATCGAAATGCTGCGCGAGCGCAACTTGGCGCTGGGCGGCAGCATGGATAACGCCATCGTGGTGGATGACTTCCGCGTACTCAATGACGATGGCCTTCGTTACGAGGACGAGTTCGTCAAGCACAAGATCCTGGACGCCATCGGCGACCTCTACCTGCTGGGTCACAGCCTGGTGGGTGCCTTCAGCGGCTACAAGTCCGGTCATGCACTGAATAATCGTCTGCTCAAGGCCCTCATTGCCCAGCCTGATGCCTGGGAAGAGGTTGTCTTCGACGATGCCGACAGCGCGCCCATCTCCTACATGCGTCCCGCCCACGCCTGACGCAGGCTATTGCTGCTCAGCGGGTGCGGCTTAGCCGCTCCAGGGCTGCCGCAAGGGCAGGGTTTTCAAGTCCGGCCGCTGTCTCCCGCAGGTGGCGACGGGCGTCTTCCGACAGTTTGCATCGGGGTTTCGGTTGCCGTGGCTGACGCGACGGCAACTGGACACGGACGCGCACGCCCCGTAAATTCGGGCTGCTTGTCCGCAGACCGGTCAGTATTTGGCTGCTGCAGAAGCGCAGTCGCATCACCCAGGCCGGGGAATCGGTGAACAGCACCAGTTGCTGGTCGTGGATGTGGGCGGCATGGCAATGAGAACGCAGTGCCTCCGGCATCAGCGTGTGCACTTCCAGCAGCAAGGCGGTGTTTTGCTGGGCCTGCTGGATCAGGCCGCGCAGGTGGCCGCTGTTGCCGAGGATCTTGCCCAGGGACTGGGGTTTGTTGACGGGTTTCACAGACACGCAGAGTTCCGCTTCGTGGCCGCTTGGTGCGGCCTATAGTGAGGCAAGGTACAGACGCTAAGGTAACTGATGAACATCATCCTCCTGTCCAGATTCAACCACAAGAAAGGCAGCATCGACATGTGCGTGCCCGGCGCCGCCGCCTGGGTATTGTCGATCTTCCTGCTGTTGTGCGTGGTGCTGGCGTTCGGGGGTTATCAGTTCGGCAAGGAGCAGGCGCTCAAGAGCCGCGAGGCCCAGGAGCTTGTCGATCTGATGAGCAGCCTGGACGAGGAACGCCGCCTGGTGGCCGATGCCCGTGCCGATGCCCGCGCCAACCTGGATGCACTGGCCATGCGTATAGCGGCCCTGCAGGCCCACGTGATGCGGCTGGACGCGGTGGGTCAGCGGCTGGTGTCGCTGGGCAAGCTGGACAAGGACGAATTCGATTTCAATGATGAACCCTCGGTGGGCGGCCTGACGGCTGATGAGGGGCGGCCCCAGGAGGTCTCCGAGCTGGCCGCGGAGATGCAGCGGGTGGATCGTGTACTGGATGATCGCGAGAAGAAACTGCTGATGCTCGAAGACCTGCTGGTCAATCGCCAGTTGATCAAGGAGACCCAGCCGTCCGGCCGCCCGGTGTCCAAGGGCTGGATATCCTCGATGTACGGTTATCGCACCGATCCCTTTACCGGCCGCAAGTCCTTGCACAAGGGCATGGACTTTGCCGGCAAGGCGGGTTCACCCGTTCTCGCAGTTGCACCTGGCATGGTCACCCGCTCCGAGAAGGACAGCGGCTATGGCAATGTGGTTGAGATCCGTCATACCGATGGCTACACCACGCGCTATGCCCATAACACCGAGAACCTGGTCCAGTCAGGCGATATGGTGAGCAAGGGTCAGACGATTGCCCTGCTCGGTTCCACCGGTCGGTCCAACGGCCCGCATGTGCATCTTGAGGTGCGCCGCAACGGCCGCGTCATTGATCCGCGCCGCTATCTGGCCGGCGAGTAAACGCCGCGACTGTCCCGTCTTGCCCCCTTAGTGAGCCTTTGACCCCGAACATGGAGTATCATGCCGGGGCTTTAGCCCGTCCCCCGTTTTTGCCGGAATTTCGATGCTGAACAAGATCTTCAGAAAGGTTTTTGGTAGCCGTAACGATCGGCTGGTCAAGCGCATGTCCAAGATGGTGGAGCAGATCTCCGCCCTTGAGCCCCAGATCGAGGCGCTGACCGACGCCGAGTTGCAGGCCAAGACCGCTGAGTTCCGCCAGCGTCTGGCGGATGGCACGACCCTCGACGGCCTGATGCCGGAGGCCTTTGCGGTGGTGCGCGAGGCCGGCAAGCGGGTGCTGCAGATGCGGCACTTCGACATGCAGCTGGTCGGCGGCATGGTACTCAACGACGGCAAGATCGCCGAGATGCGCACCGGTGAGGGCAAGACCCTGGTGGCCACCCTGGCCGCCTACCTGAACGCGCTGCCCGGCAAGGGTGTGCACGTGGTGACCGTCAACGACTACCTGGCCCGGCGCGACGCGGCCTGGATGGGCCGGCTGTACAGTTTCCTGGGTTTGACTACGGGCGTGATCAACTCCTCGGGCGGCATGGGCGCGGATAGCGCTTCATTCCTGTTCGATGCCGAGTATCCGGGCGGCGAGGGTGACTACAAGCAACTGCGTGGCGTCACCCGCAAGGAGGCCTACGCGGCCGACATCACCTACGGCACCAACAACGAGTTCGGTTTCGACTACCTGCGCGACAACATGGCGTTCCGCGCCGATGATCGCGCCCAGCGTCGTCACTACGCCATCGTCGACGAGGTGGACTCCATCCTCATCGACGAGGCGCGCACGCCGCTGATCATCTCCGGTCCCGCCGAGGACAACGCGGAGATGTACCAGAAGATCAACGTGATCCCGCCGCGCCTGACCCGCCAGGACCCCATCACCAACGATGAGGGCAAGCCGGATTTCGGTCCGGGTGATTTTTCGGTGGACGAAAAATCCCGCCAGGTGTTCCTGTCCGACGAGGGTCACGAACACGTCGAGCAGATGCTCACCGAGATGGGCCTGCTGGACGAGACCGCCAGTCTGTACGACCCGCAGAACATCGCCTTGATGCATCACGTGATGGCCGCGCTGCGCGCTCACGCCCTGTATCAGAAGAACGTCGAGTACATCGTGCGCGACGGCCAGGTGATCATCGTCGACGAGTTCACCGGCCGCACCATGCCGGGCCGGCGCTGGTCCGAGGGCCTGCACCAGGCGGTGGAGGCCAAGGAAGGGGTGGCCATCCAGCAGGAAAACCAGACCCTGGCGTCCATCACCTTCCAGAACTACTTCCGCCTGTACGACAAGCTGTCGGGCATGACCGGCACCGCCGACACCGAGGCGTTCGAATTCCAGCAGATCTACGGCCTGGAAGTGGTGGTCATCCCCACCAACCGTCCGGCGCAGCGCCGCGACGAGTCGGACCTGGTGTTCCTGACCCCCAAGGAGAAGTTCGACGCCATCGTCGAGGACATCCGTGACTGCGTGGAGCGTGGTCAGCCGGTGCTGGTCGGTACCGCCTCCATCGATGTGTCAGAGCTGGTGGACCAACTGCTGACCGAGGCCAAGGTGCCGCACCAGGTGCTCAACGCCAAGCAGCATGAGCGCGAGGCCGGCATCGTTGCCGAGGCCGGTCGTCCCGGTGCCGTCACCATTGCCACCAACATGGCCGGTCGGGGTACCGACATCGTGCTGGGCGGCAACCTGGAGTCCGAGCTCGACGACCTGGGCCCGGATGCCACTGAAGAACAGATCAAGGCCCTGGAGGCGGACTGGCACAAGCGCCACCAGCATGTGCTGGAGGCCGGCGGCCTGCGGGTGATCGGCACCGAGCGCCACGAGTCGCGGCGTATCGACAACCAGCTGCGCGGCCGTTCCGGTCGCCAGGGCGATCCCGGCTCCAGCCGCTTCTACCTGTCGCTGGAAGACAACCTGATGCGGATCTTCGCCTCCGAGCGGGTCGGCAACATGATGAAGCGTCTCGGCATGGAAGAGGGCGAGGCCATCGAGCACCCGTGGGTGAACAAGGCCATCGAGAATGCCCAGCGCAAGGTCGAAGGCCGCAACTTCGACATCCGCAAGCAGCTGCTCGAATACGACGACGTGGCCAATGACCAGCGCAAGGTGGTGTACGGCCAGCGCGACGACCTGATGAACGTGGATGACATCTCCGAGACCATCGCGCAGCTGCGTGCCGACGTGCTCGACGGCGTCATCAACGCCTACCTGCCGCCGCAGAGCCTGGAAGAGCTGTGGGACATCCCCGGCCTGACCAAGGCACTGAAGGACGAGTTCGACCTGGACATGCCCATCCAGCAGTGGCTGGACGACGATGACGAACTGCACGAGGAGACCCTGCGCCGCAAGATCGTGCAGGCCATGGACGACAGCTATGCGGCCAAGGAAGAGCTGGTCGGTGCCGAGCAGCTACGCTACATCGAAAAGGCGGTGATGCTGCAGACCCTGGACAGCCACTGGAAGGAGCACCTGGCGGCCATGGACTACCTGCGTCAGGGGATTCATCTGCGCGGCTATGCGCAGAAGAACCCCAAGCAGGAGTACAAGCGCGAGGCCTTCGAGATGTTCTCCAACATGCTCGACGCCATCAAGCACGAGGTCATCACCGTGCTGGCGCGCCTGCGCATCGAGGCCGCGCCGCCCGAACTGGCCCCGGCCCCGGCCGCGGACAAGTTCCAGTTCCAGCACGAGGAATTCCACGGCCTGGACGCCGGCGGGGCCGAGCCGCAGGCCGAGCCCGGTCAGCCGGCAGAGGCCGCCCAGCCCTTCGTGCGCAACGACCGCAAGGTTGGCCGTAACGAACCCTGTCCCTGTGGATCGGGCAAGAAGTACAAGCAGTGCCACGGTCAACTGCAGTGATCTGATTCCGTGGGCCCTGGTGTCGGCGTGATTGCGTCTGCACCGGGACCTGCCTACCACCCCAGCTGGATTGCTCACCATGACTGATCCGATGATCTATCCCGTGCCCGGCATCCGCCTGGCAACTGCTGCCGCCGGTATCCGTTACAAGAACCGCGACGACCTGCTGCTGATCGAGCTGGCCGAGGGCGGCACGGCTGCCGCAGTGTTCACCCGCAACGCCTTCTGTGCCGCGCCGGTGACCCTGGCCCGCGAGCATCTGGCGGCCGGGGCGCCGCGTTACCTGCTGATCAATGCCGGCAATGCCAACGCCGGCACCGGCAGGACCGGCATGGTCGCCGCCCGCGAGACCTGCCGCATTGCCGCCGAGGCCGCCGGCTGCGCACCTGAGCAGGTGCTGCCGTTCTCCACCGGGGTGATCGGTCAGGACCTGCCCACCGAGCCGTTCAGCCGCGCATTGCCGGGGCTGGTTGACGGGCTGGCGGAAGACGCTTGGCCGGTGGCGGCCCGCGCCATCATGACCACCGACACCGTGCCCAAGCTGGCCAGCCGCCGCATCAGCGTGGCCGGCAAGCCGGTCACCATCACCGGCATCTGCAAGGGCTCGGGCATGATCCATCCGGACATGGCCACCATGCTGGGCTACGTGGCCACCGACGCGGCACTGCCGGCGCCGCTGGCGCAGCAGGCCCTGGTGGCGGCGGTGCAACCGTCCTTCAACAGCATCACCGTGGATGGCGACACCTCCACCAACGACGCCTGCGTGCTGCTGGCCAGCGGCAAGTCGGGCGCCAGCATCGACAGCCTGGACAGCGACGCCGGCCGCGCCTTCCAGCAGGCCCTGTCCGAGGTCTGTTACGAGCTGGCGCGCAGCATCGTGCTGGACGGCGAGGGTGCCACCAAGCTGGTGGAGATCGTGGTGGAGACCGCCGCCAGCGAGGAGGAGGCGCGCCAGGTGGCCTTCACCGTCGCGCATTCGCCGCTGGTCAAGACCGCGCTGTTCGCCTCCGATCCCAACTGGGGGCGGATCCTGGCTGCGGTGGGCCGTGCCGGCCTGAGCGAGCTGGATATCGACGCCGTGCAGGTATGGCTGGATGACACCCGCATTGTCTGCGATGGCGGCCGCGACCCGGCCTACACCGAGCAGGCCGGCAAGGCGGTGCTGAGCAAACCGGCGTTCCAGATCCGCGTCGCCCTGGCGCGCGGCACGGCCAGCACCAAGGTGCTCACCTGCGACCTGTCCTTCGACTACGTCAAGATCAACGCCGAATACCGCAGCTGATGCCGCAAGGGGCCTGAGGGCGCTTCTATTGATTCATGAACACGCACCTTGAGCCTGAAGTCCGCACCCTCTGCGTTGCGGATCTTCGCAATAGCCTGCTATTACGTGCGATCCGTGCCTTGACGGAGCGAATTTCAGTGCTCAATCTGCCGTGTCCAGAATTTTTAGAAGTGCCCTAGACTCTGACCATGGATATTGTGCATGTGGCGGTGGCGGTCATTGCCGACAAACAGGGCCGCATCCTGCTGGCGAAACGTCCGGAGGCCGCCCACCAGGGTGGCCTGTGGGAGTTTCCCGGTGGCAAGCTGGACCCGGGCGAGGACCTGGCCGGCGCCCTGCGGCGCGAGTGTCGTGAAGAGCTGGGCATCGCGGTGCGCGAGCACCGGCCGATGATCCGCGTCGAACACCGTTATCCTGATCGGCAGGTGTTGCTGGATGTGCACCGGGTCATCGCCTATGACGGTGAGCCGCAAGGCATGGAGGGACAGCCTTTGGCCTGGGCCAGGCCCGCCGAACTGGACGATTACCCCATGCCGGCCGCTGATCGCCCCATCATCAATGCCATCCGCCTGCCTGATCGCTATGTCATCACCCCGGCACTGGTTGGTGACCGATTTAGCTTCCTGGATCAATTGCAGGCCAGCCTGGAACGGGGCGCATGTCTTATCCAGTTTCGTGTGAAGTCCAGTTCCGATCCCCGTCATCGACTGGCAGAAGATGCGCTGCAATTGTGCAGCAGGTCCGGGGCGCAGATGTTGATCAACGAGGACATCGACCTGGCCCGCACCGTGGGTGCTGCCGGTGTACATCTGAAGAGTGCGCAGCTGTATGAACTGACCGAGCGGCCCGAGGGTTTGGACTGGGTGGGTGCCTCCTGCCATGAGTCACGGGACCTCGAGCGTCTGGCGGCTCTGGGCGTGGATTTCGCCGTGTTGTCCCCGGTCAAGCCAACCAGCAGCCATGCCGACGCACAGCCGTTGGGCTGGCCCGCCTTCGGCGCCTTGGCGCAGCAGGCGGGTGTGCCAGTGTTTGCCCTGGGCGGTCTGGTGCCTGCTGACTTGCATGATGCCTGGCGAGCTGGCGCCCAGGGCATCGCCGCCATCACCGGCTTGTGGGGCGGCAAGAGCGCCTAACATCATGGACAGAGTCAGATTCAACAAGGTGTGGTTGTTGTTCGTGGTGTTCGCCACCGGGCTGGTGTGGACCTGGAGTCAGGTGGGGCAGCGCCAGAGCGAGCAGGTGAGGCTGCAGGGCGACGGATCCTTCGAGTTGCTGCGAATCGAGCCGGGCTGTGACCTGGCGCTGGCCCCCTGTGCGGCATACGCCGGTCAGCTGGCGCTGGTGGCCTCGGCGCGGGTGGAGGGCGATGGCATACGTTGGCAGCTGAAGGCTTTGGGTGAAGGCTTGCCAGCACTGCCACAGCTGCAGCTGTCACTGCTGCCGCCCGGCGGTGCGGAGCAATCACTGCAGGTGCTGCGGGTGGGCGACGAGTGGCAGGCCTACTCGGCCGGCCTGGCGCTGAAGGGCAGCATCCTGCGTGCCCGGCTGGACGGCGGTGAGCGATCCTGGATTGCCGACTTTCCCCTGACCGGCAAGCGCTAGTCGGTCCATTCCTCGGGGGTGGGCGGCAATGGCTCGCCGGCGATGCGTTTTTCCTCGCCCAGCCATTCGCCCAGATCGATCAGTCGGCAGCGTTCGCTGCAGAAGGGCCGCCAGGGCGATGCCTCGCTCCAGGGCACGGGTTTGTTGCAGGTGGGGCAGGCGACGCTGCGTGGCTTGTTTTTCTCGCTCATCAGATTACACAGGTGGTCAGCAGGAATTCCACGTCATCGCTGCAGGCGCGCGGATGCAGGTCGCCGTTGACGGTCATGAAGCGCACGGTGAAGCGATGCTTGCTGCCGCTGACCTCGGCGAACAGGCCGCTGTCGACGGGGAGGATAAGACGCAGCATCTGCACCGGCAGCTGATTGTCCAGGGTTCGCTGGAACAATCCGTTGGCAGCCTTTTCCTTCACCGGGGTGGCGCTGTTGCGGATCAGCGAGACCGACAGCTCAACTGCGTGGTGAACCGAGGCAATGGTGTCGAGCCAGCCGGCCAGTTGAGTGGTGCGTTCGGCGTGGGGGCGATGCAGCCAGTGGTGATACTGGGGCAGGTCGAAGTCGAAGCTGCCGCCCGGGATGCTGCTGCGTTGCAGGATGCTGGTCAGAAATTCGTCGGTGCGCAGTGACTGCCCGAGCTGCCCCTGAACCTGGCGCAACGACTGCTCCACGGCGCGGATGTCCTGCAGCACGGCGTTCAGCCGGCTACTGTCCACGCCGGGTCGGCCGGCGATACGGTCCAGCGAACCGCGGTAGCGGTCCATCTCCTTGAGCAGGTCCGACTTGATGTCGGCGCGTGCCAGGATAGCGGCGATGTCCAGCAGGGCGCCCAGAGCGGCGCGGCTGTCCCACTCGGACTGACGCGGGGTGTGGAAGGCGAACTGCTCGAACAGGTGAGACAGCCGCAGGAGGGTGCGGCAGCGTTCATTGAGCGGATGTTCGAAGGTGATCTGGTCGGTCACTGTGTCTTCCGGGCGCCTGGAGTATCAAGCGTACCCCAAAGCGGTGCATTTTCCGACACGCGTTGGGCGCGGTAAAGCGGCTTCAGCGGTCGGCAGCCAATGCCAGGTAGCGTTGATGCCATTCGCACACGGCCTGGCGTAGTTCGGGCAGGCCCTGGTCGTTGACAATCACATCATCGGCGGCAGCCAATCGGGTGGCACGATCGGCCTGGGCGGCGAGTATCTGCGCGACCCTCGCGGCATCGTGGCCGTCCCTGTGCATGATGCGCTGTTGCTGCAGCTGCTCCGGCACATCGATAACCAGCACGCGATCCACCAGGCCGGCCATGTTGGTCTCCACCAGCAGCGGTACCATCAGGATCACGTAGGGGGCATCCAGCTTTGCGGCACGTGTGAGCATCTCGTCGCGGATGGCCGGGTGGGTCAGCGCCTCCAGGCGGTGGCGCTCGGCCGGGTTGGCGAATACCCGCTTGCCCAGGGAGGCGCGGTCCAGGCTGCCATCGGGCAGACGCAGTTCATCGCCGAAGCTGGCCAGGATGGCGTCCAGCAGCGGGGCGCCGGGCGCGACCAGTTCACGGCCGATGACATCGGCATCGAGTACCGGCACGCCCAGTGCAGCAAACTGGCGGGCGGCCTCGGACTTGCCGCTGGCGATGCCGCCGGTCAGGCCAACCCGCAACATCTACAGTCCAGCCAGGCGCAGATAGCCGGCGTTGATCTGCGGTCCCCACAGCAGAGCGATCAGGCCGGCCGCCGCCAGGTAGGGGCCGAAGGGGATGGGGTGACTGCGCTCGCGGCCGCGGAACAGGATCAGTGCCACGCCGGTTACAGCGCCCACCAGCGAAGACACCAGCACGATCTGTGGCAGCAGTTGCCAGCCCAGCCAGGCGCCCAGCATGGCCAGCAGCTTGAAGTCGCCAAAGCCCATGCCTTCCTTGCCGGTGAGCAGGCGGAACAGGTGGAATACCGACCACAGCACCAGATAGCCGGCGGCGGCGCCGATCACGGCGGTGGTCAGGTCGACGAACAGGCCGTCGATGTTCAGCAGCAGGCCCAGCCACAGCAGCGGCAGGGTGATCTGGTCCGGCAGCAACTGGGTGTCGTAATCGATGAAGGTCAGGGCCAGCAGTGCCCACAGCAGCAGCAGGGCGGCCAGCGCCTGCGGCGTGGGGCCGAAATGCCAGGCCACCAGCACGCTGAGCAGGCCGGAGGTCAGCTCAACCAGCGGATAACGCAGACCGATGGCGCTGCCGCACTGACTGCAGCGGCCGCGCAGCAGCAGGTAGCTCAACAACGGGATGTTCTCCCAGGCCCTGATGCGGTGGTCGCAGGTCGGGCAGGTCGAATCGGGCTTGAGCAGGTTATAGGAGGGGGGTGGGGTTGGTGTCTCACCGCGCAGTTCCGCGCACTGCTCCTGCCAGTCCCGCTCCAGCATGCGTGGCAGGCGGTGGATCACCACGTTGAGAAAGCTGCCCACCAGCAGGCCGAACAGCAGGGCGCCGCTCAGCCACACCACGTGCGGGAGGTTGGCAAGCTCGGACACGTTTGGATCGCTTGATTACTTGCCGGAAACCACCGAGCCCAACTGGAAGATGGGCAGGTACATGGCAATGACCAGACCGCCGATCAACACGCCCAGAATCACCATGATCAGGGGTTCGAGCAGGCTGCTCAGGGCGTCCACGGCATTGTCCACCTCTTCCTCGTAGAAGTCGGCCACCTTGGACAGCATGTCGTCCAGGGCGCCGGATTCCTCACCGATAGTGACCATCTGGATCACCATGTGCGGGAACAGGGAGGTCTGTCGCATCGCCAGCTGCAGGGACTGGCCGGTGGCCACGTCTTCGCGCATGCGCAGTACGGCATTGCTGTAGACCACGCTGCCGGTGGCACCGGACACCGAGCCCAGCGCCTCCACCAGCGGCACGCCGGCGGCGAACATGGTGGCGGTGGTGCGGCAGAAGCGCGCCACCGCTGCCTTGTGCAGGATGGCGCCCAGCACCGGCAGCTTGAGCAGGGTGCGGTCCATCGCCTCGCGGAACTTGCGCGAGCGTTTCCAGATATTGCTGCCGATCATGATCACGCCGACGAAGCCGAACAGCATGGCCCACCACCAGGCCTGCACGAATTCGGACATCGCGACCACCATCAGGGTAAAGGCCGGCAGGTCGCTACCAAAGCTGGAGAACAGGTCTTTGAACTGCGGGATCACGAATATCATGATGATGGCGGTGACCAGGAAGGCCACGCCGATGACCGCCGCCGGGTAGAACAGGGCCTTCTTGATCTTGGCCTTGAGGGACTCGGTCTTTTCCTTGTAGGTGGCGATCTTGTCCAGCAGGGTTTCCAGCACACCGGCCTGTTCACCGGCCTGCACCAGGTTGCAGAACAGGTCGTCGAACTGCAGCGGATGCTTGCGCAAGGCCTCGGTGAGTGCGGTGCCGCCTTCCACGTCGGCCTTGATGCTGAGCACCATCTCCTGCATGGCGGGGTTGTTGTGGCCGCGGCCGACGATGTCGAAGGACTGCACCAGCGGCACGCCGGCGGACATCATGGTGGCCAACTGGCGGGCGAACACGGCAATGTCGCCGGCGGTGATCTTCTTCTTGCGGCTGCCCATGCCAAACAGGCCTTCGCTCTTACGCTTGACCTTGATCGGGTTGATGCCCTGCCGGCGCAGATCGGCGCGTACCAATGCCAGGTTGGAGGAGCGGCTCTCACCCTTGATGCGATTACCTCTTTTATCCGTACCTTCCCAGGCAAAGACGAGGGGTTTTTCGGCTTTTGGAGCAGCGGCCTTGGCCATGTATCAGTCCTTGGTGACGCGGTTGATTTCTTCCAGGCTGGTCAGGCCCTCTTTGACCTTGCGCAGTCCGGAATGGCGCAGATCGCAGAGACCTTCCTTCAGGGCCTGGTCCTTGAGTTGGATGGCGTTGCCGCCCTCCATGATGATGCGTCCCATCGCTTCGGAGACCCGCATGACCTCGAAGATGCCGACCCGGCCCTTGTAGCCCATGGTACAGCGATCGCAGCCCACGGGCTTATAGACCTTCAGGCCGGCCTTCACCTCTGCCTCGGTGAAGCCCTCTTCGAGCAAGGCCTCGCGGGGCAGGTCGCTGGGCTGTTTGCAATGTTCGCACAGGCGCCGGGCCAGGCGCTGGGCCAGGATCACGTTTACCGACGAGGCAATGTTGTAACTGGGTATGCCCATGTTGGCCAGGCGGGTGAGGGTCTGGGGCGCATCGTTGGTGTGCAGTGTGGACAGCACCAGGTGACCGGTCTGGGCGGCCTTGATGGCGATCTCGGCGGTCTCCAGGTCACGGATCTCACCGACCATCACGATGTCTGGGTCCTGACGCAGGAAGGCACGCAGGGCCTCGGCAAAGGTCAGGCCGGTCTTGGTGTTGACGTTGACCTGGTTGATGCCGGTGACCTGGATCTCCACCGGATCCTCGGCGGTGGAGATGTTCACCTCCGGCTTGTTGAGCATGTTCAGGGCGGTGTACAGCGACACCGTCTTACCGCTACCGGTGGGTCCGGTCACCAGGATCATGCCGTAGGGCTTGGCGATGGCCTCCAGGAATATGCGCTGTTGCTCGTCATCGAAGCCCAGTGCCTCAATGCCGAGCTGGGCATTGCTCGGGTCCAGGATCCGCATGACGATCTTCTCGCCATACAGGGTGGGGCAGGTGTTGACCCGGAAGTCGATGGAGCGGTTCTTGGACAGCACCATCTTGATCCGGCCGTCCTGGGGCACCCGGCGCTCGGCAATGTTCATCCGCGCCATGACCTTGATCCGCGCCGACAGGCGCTGAGCGATGTTGATCTGGGGTGATGCCTTCTCGTGCAGCATGCCGTCCTGGCGCAGTCGGATGCGGTAGGTCTTTTCGTAAGGTTCGAAATGGATGTCCGAGGCACCGCCATTGATGGCATCCAGCAGGATCTTGTTGACGTAGCGCACCACCGGCGCGTCGTCCACGTCCAGGCCGCCCTCGGCTTCCTTTGGTTCATCGTCGATACCGCCGATGTCGAGGTTATCCAGGTCCTCGTCCAGCAGATCGCCCATCACCTGGTCTTGGGCGCTGAGCGCCTGGTCTATGACCCGTGCCAGTTTGTCCTCGCACACCAGCACCGCATCGGTGGCCAGGCCGGTGTGGAACTTGATCTCTTCCAGACCCTGATGATTGGTGGGATCGGATACCGCCAGGAACAGCCGGTTGCCGCGGCGGTACAGCGGCAGCACATGGTGGCTGCGGATCAGGCGCTCTTCCACCAGGCTGATGGGCAGGGCTTCCAGATCCATAGCGTCCAGGTCGAACAGCGGCACGCCGAATTCCTGGGAGGCGGTCTGGGCGATCTGCTCCGCGCTGGCGTAACCCTTGCTGATCAGGTTGGTCAGAAAGGAGGTGTCTTCGCGCTGGGCTATCTGCGCCGTTTCGCCGGCCTGCTGCTCGGTGACGATGCCCGCCTGGATCAGGTAGCGGGCCAGGCCGCTGCTGGTTGGTGCGCTGGATTTGGTGGATGCCATAGGCAGTCTTCAGCCGAAGTGGTCTCCGGGCCAGTATATGGAGAGAAGGCCCGGGGTGAAATAGCCGGGCGTCGGCACTGACAGGGAACGTGAGGTGTTCCTCACGATGGTTATGTCAGGGGCAGGCTGAATTGTCTTCTCCAGCCTTGCCGTCGCAGCAGCTGTTCATGCGATTTTCGCAGCGCACCCAGTCACCATCCCGGTGAGTGACCAGGATGTCGTAGGAATTGGTGGTGACGTTGACGACCGAGTAGTCATAGGCCCCGCCATCGCCATCCGGGGTCCAGCTAAAGCTGGCGTTCAGCGCGGCGGTGTCAAAGCTGGTGTTGCCGCCGGCCTTGTAGGTGCCGTTATCCAGTTGGAAGTCTTCCAGGAACAAGCGAATGGAATCCGCGTTGACGCGGGCGACGCCCAGACGGGTCTCGCGGATATAACCGTTGTAGGCCGGAATCGCTATGGCGGCGATGATGGAGATGATGGCGATGACCACCATCAGTTCGATCAGGGTCAGGCCATGCTGGCTGCTTGGTTGAGCCGTGCTCATACTGGGATCTCCCTGTATCTTTGTATCTTTTTATCAGACGAAAACGCCACCGGTCCGTTCAGGAGCCGGTGGCGCTTGTCGATGGTGCGACCCTGATCAGATGTTGTCGATATTGATCTGCACGGACTGCTCGTCGAGTCTGTCGCCGGTGAGTGGGTATTCCGGGCGGATAATGGCCATAAGACCGCCAACTACGCCGTTGGGGGAGTTGCGGCGCTGAATGCCCACTTCGCCGGTTGCGCTGGGAACACCGCCAGCGGTGGTGGTGCCGTAGGCGGATGTACCGCCTTCAGGTGCAGCCGGGCAGCCATCGGCAACCGGACTTTGGTTCGCCAAGCAAGTCGTGTCGCCCAGGATGACCCCAACCCAGCCATCTTCATCATCGTAGGGAGCATTTGTCAGGATGTCTGTAACATTTTCGTTATTTCGGGCCGCTTGCGCGACGATCTTCTTGAATTCTGCAGCAACGGCACGACGGGCTACGTCGTAGTGCTCGGTCACCTTACCCATGCGTGCTTCACGGATGTAGTTGTTGTAAGCAGGGATGGCGACGGCGGCCAGGATGGCGATGATGGCCACCACGATCATAAGTTCGATCAGGGTAAAGCCTGATTGGGTCTTTTTCATTGCGGGACTCCCTCGGAGATTAAGTTTGGTTACCAAGCCCGGTTACTCGTAGCGGCGACCGGGTTGCGGTCTTTAGCACGAGTCAGGTGCCTAAGAAGCTAGCAGCTTGCGTGCCAGCACTTCCGACGGAGTTCGCATTTTTGGTTGGACGACGCAGAGGGCCAGCGGGCGCGGGCCTTTCTGGTGACCGGTGAGCTGTTCAAAGCGTACCGAGCGATCCGTGCACCCGTCGTTGCGGCGGGGTATGCGTCGCGCCAGCCTGCCGCTGATGGGCAGGAATTGCCGCACAGCGTCACTCGGCGTCCTGTTCGGGCTCGCCGGCGTCCAGGCCCAGCTTTTCCAGCCGGTAGCGCAGCGCGCGGAAGCTGATGCCCAGCTGTCTGGCGGCGGCGGTGCGGTTCCAGCGGGTGTCGTCGAGGGCCTGCAGGATGGCGCGGCGCTCCACCTCGGTAAGGTAGGCCTCCAGGCCCTCGCCTTGCTCGGGCGCGGCGGGGGTGTCGGTCACGGCAGCGGGTTCGGCGACTATGCCCAGGTCGTCGGGCTGGATGAGCTGCTCGTCACACAGGGCGGTGGCCCGTTCCAGGATGTTTTCCAGCTCCCGTACGTTGCCGGTGAAGGGATGGCGCAGCAGGCGTTTCAGCGCCTCGGGGGCGATGCGCGCCTTGGCCTGGCCGTTGCTGGCGGCGATGCGCGCCAGGATGTGATCGATGAGTACCGGGATGTCCTCGGCGTGCTCGCGCAGCGACGGCATGTGCAGTTCGATGACGTGGATGCGGTAGTACAGGTCCTGGCGGAATTCACCGGCCTGCACCAGTGCCGCCAGGTCCTTGTGGCTGGCGCTGATGATGCGCACGTCCACCGGCTGTTCGCCGGCCGCGCCCACCGGACGCACCGCCTTTTCCTGGATGGCGCGCAGCAGCTTGACCTGCATGGGCAGCGGCAGGTCGGCCACCTCGTCCAGGAACAGGGTGCCGCCGTTGGCCGCCTGGAACAGGCCTTCCTTGTCCTTGATGGCGCCGGTGAAGCTGCCCTTCACGTGGCCGAAGAACTCGCTCTCCATCAGCTCCTGGGGAATGGCGCCGCAGTTGACGGCGACGAAGGGGCCGTCGGCGCGCGGCCCCTGGGCGTGGATCTGCCGCGCGCCCAGTTCCTTGCCGGTGCCCGATTCACCGGTGATGAACACCGGCGCCTGGCTGCGCGCCAGCTTGGCGATGGTCTGGCGGATGGCCTCGATCTCGGCGGAGCGGCCCAGCAGCGGCGGTGCGCCGTTGTCCGAGGCGGGCTGGTCCGGCTGGGTGGACAGCCGCAGCGCGGTCTGCACCAGGCTGCGCAGCATGGGCAGGTCGACGGGCTTGGAGACGAAGTCGAAGGCGCCGGCCTTGAGCGCCTCGATGGCGGTTTCCATGTTGCCGTGGGCGGTGATCATGGCCACCGGCAGCTGGGGGTGCTTTTCGCTGATATGGCGCACCAGCTCGATGCCGTCGCCGTCGGGCAGGCGCATGTCGGCCAGGCACAATTGATAGTTGCCCTTGGCCAGCCGGGCGTAGGCCTCGGCGAGGTTGCCGGCCTGCTCGGTGTCCACGTCCATGCGGGCCAGCGTCAGTGCCAGCAGTTCGCGGATGTCGGGCTCGTCGTCGACGATCAGGGCAAGTGGGCGTGTCATGGTCAGCTGTTGCGGCGTCTGGGGTCGGGGAAACTCAGCCGGAAGCCGGCGCCGCCGGTGGGCACGGCCAGGTATTCCAGGCGAATCTGGTTAGCTTCGCTCAGCTCCTTGGCGATGTACAGGCCAAGGCCGGTGCCGTCGTTGCGGGTGGTGAAGAAGGGTTCGAAGATCTTGCCCGCCACCTCGGCCGGGATGCCCGGGCCATTGTCGGTGACCTCTATATAGGGTCCGCCGGACTGGGGTGTGATGCCTGCGGCGATGCGCAGGCGCAGCTTGTCCTGTGGGCCGCCGAAGTGGCTGATGGCGTTGTCGCACAACGCGGTCAGGATCTGGTTCATCTGGGTTGGGTCGGCCATCACCGTGGTGCCGGCGGGATCCACATCGATACGCAACTGCCGTGCAGGCAGCTGGCGCGCGGCCAGAAAGGTCTCGGCCATGTCCGCCAGCCAGCGGTCCAGCGCGATGGGCTTGGGGCGAGGCGGTTCGCGGCGCGACAGCCGCAGCACGTTCTCGATCACCTCGTTCACCCGCCGCGCGTTCTGTTCGACGATATCGGCCATGCGCCGGTCGGTGCTTTCCAGCTGGTCGGATTCCTGCAGCAACTGGGCGGCGTGGCTGATGGCGCCCAGCGGGTTGCGGATCTCGTGGGCGATGCTGGCGGTGAGTCGGCCCAGCGAGGCCAGTTTGAGTTGCTGGGCCCGCTCCACCACCTCGGCGGTGTCTTCCAGAAATACCAGCACGCCCAGGTTGCCGGCCTCGCCCAGGCGGGTGAACTGGGCCTGCAGATCGCGCCCGCCGCTGACCGGGCGAAAGGTGGCCGGGATGGTGCCGTGTCTTAACCAGTCGATCAGTTGCTGTTGCAGGGCCGCGCAGGCAGCGCGTAGCGGGTGGTTGCGGCCGGCGTCCGGCATGCCCAGTTGGTACCAGGCCGCCTCGTTCATCAGACGAATCTGCAGCTGACGGTCCACCACCACGATGCCGGTCTGCATGTGCTGGATGACGTATTCGTTCAGTTCCGCCAGATTGGCCAGGTCCATGCCCCGCTGGCGGGCCAGTTGCTCGCTGGCGATGGCCCGGGCGGACAGCTGGTGGGAGAGGGCGGCGAGGGCGAAGAAGGCCGCGCCCAATAGTCCCACCTGGGTATAAGCGGTCTGTGTGGCGCCGCCGACATACTGGGTGTAGAGGTGCTCGGCCATCAGTGCCAGGGTGGCAAGGGCCGCCGCCACCAGCGCACCGCGACCGCCGGTGGACAGGCTGGCCATGGCGATGCTCACCGCCATCAGCAGCCCCAGGCCGGACTGGATGCCGCCGCTGGTGTGCATCAGCAGGGTGATGGCGACGATGTCCACGCATACCGCGAACAGCACCTGGCTGTCGTGAGGCAGCAGGCGCAGGTAGTGGATGATCAGCGAGAACACCGACAGTGCCAGGAATACCGATACTGTGATCTCGGCCAGGCCCGGATTCTGGGCGCCCAGCATGCTCGGCCCGGTGTGGGTGACGGACAGGGTGATGATCAGCAGGCTCAGCAGTACCCGGTAGGCCAGGTACAGGCCTAGGGTGCCGTCGGGCAGGCCGCTGACGGCATCGGATTGTGACGGGGTGCGGCGCTCCAGCATGCTCAGTCCCGCTGGCCGGCCTGGCGATGATCTGCGCAGCAGTAGGGCGTATCGCCGTCCATCACCGCCTCGTCGGCCGGCACGTGCAGCCCGCAGTGCGCACAGCGCAGCATCCGGCCATGCAGTTCGCGGGGCGGCGGCTCGGGGCGACGCAGCGCCCGGCGCAGCAGCCAGACCAGCAGGGCAATGACGATGAACAGGATGAGCAGGCGTAAACCCATGGAGACCTGGTAACCAGCGCAGCTTTGCGCACCCGTGACGATTGCACCAGAATAACACCCCTGCCGAATTCGGCCGAACGCAGCGCCCGTTTTGCGCCCTGTCCCGGAAGTCCATCGTGACCCTTAACATCGCCATCGCCCAGATCGATCTCACCGTCGGCGACATCGCCGGCAACGCCCGGCGCGTGATCGACGCCGCCTGCCGCGCCCGTGATGAACTGCAGGCCAGGGCGGTGTTGTTTCCCGAGCTGACCCTGACCGGTTATCCGCCCGAGGATCTGCTGCTGCGCCCGGAACTCGACGCCCGGGTGGCGCGCGCGCTGGCGCAGATTCAGGCCGAGGTGAGTGGCATCGACCTGGTGCTGGGATACCCGCGCATCGTCGACGGCAAGCGCTATAACACCGCCGGGGTGATTCGCGATGGCCGGATCATCGCCGAGTACCACAAGGCCTTGCTGCCCAACTACAGCGTGTTCGACGAAGACCGTTACTTCGAACCTGGCGGCGAGCCTTGTGTGTTTCACATCGGCGACCTGCCGGTGGCCATCCTGATCTGCGAAGACATCTGGTACACCGGGCCGGCCACTGCCGCCGCTGCCGCCGGCGCCAAGGTCGTGTTCAATCTGAATGCTTCGCCCTTTCACAAGGGCAAGGCACCGGAGCGGGAGGAACTGCTGTGCAAGCGGGCCACCGAAACGGGCCTGTCCATCCTGTATGCCAACCTGGTGGGCGGTCAGGACGAGCTGGTATTCGACGGCGGCTCCTTCGTGGTGTCCGCTGACGGTCAGCTGACCCAGCGCGAGCCGCAGTTCGAGGAGCGGTTGATTAAAGTCACGCTGGACGCGACCACCGGCCAGCCGCTGCCCGGGGAGATCGTTGCGGCGCTCACTGAGGAGGCGGCCGTTTACCAGGCGCTGGTAACCGGGGTGCGCGATTATGTCCACAAGAACGGCTTCAAGGGCGCGGTGCTGGGCCTGTCCGGCGGTATCGACTCGGCGCTGACCCTGGCCATCGCCGTGGACGCCCTGGGCGCCGACGCGGTGGAGGTGGTGCTGATGCCGTCGCGCTACACCGCCGACATGAGCAACGAGGATGCCGCCAAACAGGCGCAGACCCAGGGTGTGCACTGGCGTTCGATCCCCATCGAGCCGGCCTTCAATGCCTTTTTGGAGATGCTGGCGGATGAGTTCGCCGGCCTGCCCACCGACGTGACCGAAGAGAACATCCAGGCGCGTTGCCGCGGTATCGTGCTGATGGCCATCTCCAACAAGAGCGGTCGCATGCTGCTGACCACCGGCAACAAGAGCGAGGTGTCGGTGGGCTACGCCACCCTGTACGGCGACATGGCCGGCGGCTTTGCCCCGCTCAAGGACGTGCCCAAGGTGCTGGTCTATCGGCTGGCACGCTGGCGCAACCGTGACGGCGAGGTGATCCCGGAGCGGGTGATCGAGCGGCCGCCCTCGGCGGAACTGCGCCCGGACCAGAAGGACACCGACAGCCTGCCCGATTACGATCAGCTGGACGCCATCCTGGAGCGCTACGTGGAGCAGGATCAGAGCGTGGCGGACATCATCGCCGCCGGCTTTGATGGCGACACGGTGCGACGCATCACCGGCCTGGTGGATCGCAATGAATACAAGCGCCGCCAGGCACCGCCGGGGGTCAAGATCACCCGCCGGGCCTTTGGCAGGGATCGCCGCTACCCCATCACCAGCGGTTTCTGATTAAACTAGCGGGGTTTGGCGCCACGCGTCATGGCATTGGTCGATTCCGGGGAGGAATAAATGAAAAAAATCGAGGCAATCATCAAGCCCTTCAAGCTGGACGAGGTGCACGAGGCGCTGGCCGCCGTGGGCGTCAACGGCATGACCGCCATAGAGGTGAAGGGCTACGGGCGTCAGCGCGGCCACACCGAGCTGTATCGCGGTGCCGAGTATGTGGTGGATTTTCTGCCCAAGATGAAGATCGAGGTGGTGGTGCAGGACGATCAGGCCGAGGCCTGTATCGATGCCATCATTCAGACGGCCCGCACCGGCAAGATCGGCGACGGCAAGATATTCATCAGCGACGTGGACCGGGTGGTGCGTATCCGCACCGGCGAAGAGAACGAAGCCGCGGTTTGATTCTTGGCGGTGGCGGGAGTCAGCCCGCCGCCCGCATCAGTTGGTATCCAGGTCCAGATATTCCCAGGCACGTCGGCTCCAGCCTTTCTGATCTTCCGGGGTGGCGCGGTCGGTGTCGAAGGTGTTTTGGGCATCGTTCAGTGCCAGCACCCGGCGGGCATCGTCGGCCAGCTGTGTCAGTCCCAGCCGATCATAGGCGTCGGTCATCACCACCAGGGCGTCACGCACTGCGGGGGTGCGCTGGTAGTTCTCCACCACGTATACCGCCCTGTTGGCTGCTGCCAGGTAGGCGCCGCGCTTCATGTAGTAATTGGCTACGTGGATCTCGTGGCGGGCCAGGTTGTGGCGCAGGTAGAGCATGCGGCGACGCGCGTCATCGGAGTAACTGCTGTCGGGGAAGCGTCGCACCAGTTCGGCAAAGTCCCGGAACGCATCCCGCGCCGCGCCCGGATCACGCTGGGAGGGGTCTACCGGCAGGATGCGGTCGAACAAACCCTTGCCGCGGTTGGCGTTGACCAGACCCTTCAGATACAGGGCGTAGGCCGAGGCCGAGTGATTCGGGTAGAGCTTCAGAAAGCGGTCGGCGGCGGCGATGGCCGAGTCCGGCTCGTCATACTTGTAGTAGGCGTAGGCCACGCTCAGCTGCGACTGCATCGCCTGCACGCCGAACGGGTAGCGGGCCTCCAGCGACTCGAAGTACTTGATGGCCTCTTCGTAGTCACCCTGGTTGAGGGCGTAGTTGGCCTCGGTGAACAGCTTCTGCGCGGACCAGTCGCGGGTCTCGTCCTCCTCGTCTGGCAGCAGGGAGCAGCCGTGCAATGTCAGGGCCAGGATCAGCAGCCAGAGGCGAAAGGGGGCGGACATGGGTGATAATTCCGACTTGTTGTCATAGTTGGCGCACGATTATACCGGAAAGGTGGCAGTGGATCAGAGCAACGAACAACAAGCCCAGGTGCTCAGCGCCGAAGTGGGTGACGAGCAGGCGGGCATGCGCCTGGACCAGGCGGTGGCACAGCTGTTCAGCGATTATTCGCGTAGCCGCCTGACCGCCTGGATCAAGGACGGTCGGGTGAGCGTGGAAGGCCAGCAGCGCCGCCCACGGGACAAGGTGTGGGCCGGCGAACGCCTGATCCTGCGGGCCGAGCCTGAGCCCCAGGTGGCCTGCGTGCCCCAGGACATCCCGCTGGATATCCGCTACGAGGACGACTACGTCCTGGTGATCAACAAGCCCGCCGGCCTGGTGGTGCACCCGGCCGCCGGCAATCCGGACGGCACCTTGCAGAACGCCCTGCTGCACCATGAGCCGGGGCTGATCAACCTGCCCCGTGCCGGCATCGTGCACCGGCTGGACAAGGACACCACCGGGCTGATGGTGGTGGCCAAGAGCGAGCTGGCCCACAAGAACCTGGTCGCCGCCCTGCAGGCCCGCGACGTGCACCGCGAATACCGTGCCCTGGTGGTCGGCGAGCTGGTTGCCGGTGGCACCGTGGACGAGCCCATCGGCCGTCACCCCACGGTGCGCACCCGCATGGCGGTGCATCCCACCGGCAAGCCCGCGGTCACCCATTACCGGGTGGAGGAGCGCTACCGCGGCCACACCCTGCTGGCGGTGCGCCTGGAGACCGGCCGCACCCACCAGATCCGCGTGCACATGGCCTACATCCGCCATCCGGTGTTCGGTGATCCGGTGTACGGCAACCGGTTACGTCTGCCCGGTGGCGCGGCTCAGGAACTGATCAATGTCATGCGCGGCTTCAAGCGCCAGGCCCTGCATGCCTTCCGGCTCGGCTTCGTCCACCCGGTGACGGAGGAGGACATGCTGTTCGAGGCCGAGATCCCCGACGACATGACCGAACTGCTCGAACTGCTGGCCGAAGACGCGGACGCCCATGCCTATTACTGATGCGGCCGGTCTGGCCCTGCTGCGCCCCGACTGGCCTGCGCCTGCGCGGGTACAGGCTGCCGTCACCACCCGTGCCGGTGGGGTCAGCCAGGGCCCCTGGGCCAGCCTGAACCTGGCCGACCATGTGCAGGACGATGCCGCTGCAGTGGCCGAGAACCGCCTTCGCCTGGGCGTGGGATTGGCGTTGCCGGCAGAGCCGCTTTGGTTGACCCAGGTTCATGGCAGCATCATCGCCGGGGCGGATAATGCCCCAGGTTGTGAGGCCGACGGCAGCTATGCTGACCGACCGGGCGTGGTCTGCGCCGTGCTGACCGCGGACTGTCTGCCAGTGCTGCTGTGTGACCGCAACGGTGGAGAGGTGGCTGCGGTGCATGCCGGTTGGCGCGGGCTGGCCGGTGGCGTCATCGAGGCGGCGCTGGACCGTTTCAGCGCGGCACCGGGCGACATCCTGGCCTGGCTGGGCCCGGCCATCGGCCCGCATGCCTTTGAGGTGGGCGACGAGGTGCGCGAAGTCTTCCTGGCCGACGACCCTGCCGCCGCCTCGGCATTCAGGGCGATTCGCCCCGGCCACTGGTTGGCCGACCTGTATGCACTGGCACGGCTGCGCCTGGCCGCGCGCGGGGTGACCGCGGTTTACGGTGGCGGGTTATGCACCTATACGGATGCGGAACGCTTTTATTCCTTCCGGCGCGAGCCGGTGACCGGACGCATGGCGTCGCTGATCTGGATCGACTGAGGAGTTCGCAACGATGAACTGGTACATGCTGACCCTGGTGGGCGCCGACCGCCCCGGCATCACGGCTGCGGTGACCCAGGCGCTGTTCGATCACGGCATGAACCTGGGCGAGGCCTCCATGCTGCGTCTGGGCGGCAACTTCACCATGATGCTGATGGTGTCCGGCGCCGTCAGTGCCGCCGCGGTGGAACAGGCGCTGGCCGGCGTCAGTGCCGAGTTCGGCCTCAAGGCCCACGTCGATCCCATCGACGGCAAGCTGCACGAACACATCGAGCCCAACCTGCACATCCGGGTCAGCGGCGCGGATCGCGCCGGCATCGTCGCCCGGGTCACTGGCGCGCTGGCCGAGGCCGGGCTGAACATCCTCGACCTGAGTTCCGACGTCGCCGGCACCGGCGACAAGCCGGTGTACATCATGCAGATCGAGGGCGTGGCCGATGCCGACGCCGAGACCCTGCTGGCCGCGGTGGCGGGTCTGGCGAGCGAGGGCGTGGAGATCAGCATCCAGTCCATGCAGACGCTGTTGGGATAACAGGGCATGGCAGTACTGGACATCCTCACCCTGCCGGACGAGCGCCTGAAGCAGGAATCCGTGCCGGTCACCGAGTTCGATGATGAACTGCGCGCCTTCATCGCCGACCTGGAGGACACCCGCCTGGCCGGCCCCTCGGCGGTGGGTATCGCCGCGCCCCAGGTGGGGCGATTCCAGCGCATCGTCATCATCGATTGTTCGATCACCCGCAAGCCGGTGCCCAATCACGGCCGGCTGGTGCTGGTGAACCCGGAGATCGCCGAATGGGAGGGCCACGAGGTGGGCCGCGAGGGCTGCCTGTCCATCCCCGACTACACCGGCAACGTGGTGCGCGCCAGCCACATCAAGCTGACCGCCCAGGATGCCATGGGGGATGACCTGCTGTTCGATATGGAGGGCTTCGAGGCCCGCGCCGTGCAGCACGAGATCGACCACCTGGACGGCCTGCTGTTCATCGACCGGGTGGTCAGCCGCCGCACCGACCTGTTCCGACGCAAGAACTACAAATAAGCACAGCGGGTCCGGCTTGAAATCGGGGCGAATACCCCCACATCCCGCGTAACTATTTATTCAGGATTCGGGAGTGCTTCCATGCGCATGGATCGACTGACCAGCAAATTCCAGATGGCGGTGGCTGACGCCCAGAGCCTTGCCGTGGGCAAGGACCACCAGTTCATCGAGCCGGCCCACCTGCTGGTGGCGCTGCTGGACCAGGAGGGCGGCAGCGTCCGTCACCTGCTCACCCAGGCCGGCGTCAACGTCAACCAGCTGCGCTCGGCGCTGGGCGAGTCGCTGGAGCGGCTGGCGAGTGTAGAGGGCGGCAGCGGCGACGTGCACCTGTCCAATGATCTTGGCCGGCTGCTCAACCAGACCGACAAGCTGGCCCAGCAGCGCAAGGACCAGTACATCTCCTCTGAGCTGTTCGTGCTGGCCTGCGCCGAGGACAAGGGCGCCATTGGCGAGCTGATGCGCAAGGCCGGCGCGACCAGCGGCGGCATCGAGGAGGCCATCGACAAGGTGCGCGGCGGCCAGGCGGTCAACGACCCCAATGCCGAGGAACAGCGCCAGGCGCTGGAGAAGTACACCATCGACCTGACCGAGCGCGCCGAGCAGGGCAAGCTGGACCCGGTGATCGGCCGCGACGACGAGATCCGTCGCGCCATCCAGGTGCTGCAGCGCCGCACCAAGAACAACCCGGTGCTGATCGGCGAGCCCGGCGTCGGCAAGACCGCCATCGTCGAGGGCCTGGCGCTGCGCATCGTCAACGGCGAGGTGCCCGAGGGCCTGAAGGGCAAGCGGGTGCTGTCGCTGGACCTGGGCGCGCTGCTGGCCGGTGCCAAGTTCCGCGGCGACTTCGAGGAACGCCTCAAGGCGGTACTGACCGACCTGTCCAAGCAGGAAGGCCAGATCATCCTGTTCATCGACGAGATCCACACCATGGTCGGCGCCGGCAAGGCCGAAGGCGCCATGGATGCCGGCAACATGCTCAAGCCGGCGCTGGCGCGCGGCGAGTTGCACTGCATCGGCGCCACCACGCTCGATGAATACCGGCAGTACATCGAGAAGGACGCCGCGCTGGAGCGCCGTTTCCAGAAGGTGCTGGTGGACGAGCCGACGGTGGAGGACACCATCGCCATCCTGCGCGGCCTGAAGGAACGCTACGAGGTGCACCACGGGGTCGAGATCACCGACCCGGCGATCGTCGCCGCGGCGACGCTGTCGCACCGCTATATCACCGATCGCCAGCTGCCGGACAAGGCCATCGACCTGATGGACGAGGCCGGTTCGCAGATCCGCATGGAGATCGACTCCATGCCCGAATCCATGGACAAGCTGGATCGCAAGCTGGTGCAGTTCAAGATCGAGCGCGAGGCGCTGAAGAAGGAGTCCGACGAGGCCTCCAAGAAGCGTCTGTCCGACTTGCAGGAACAGATCGAGCGCATGGAGCGGGAGTTCTCCGACCTGGAAGAGGTGTGGAAGTCCGAGAAGGCCGCCCTGCAGGGCACCACCCACATCAAGGAGGAACTGGAGCAGGCCCGCCTGGACATGGAGACCGCGCGCCGCGCCGGTGACCTGGCGCGCATGTCCGAGCTGCAGTACGGCCGCATCCCCGAGTTGCAGAAGCAGCTCGACATGGCCGCCCAGGCGGAGATGCAGGAGACCAGCCTGCTGCGCAACAAGGTGACCGACGAAGAGATCGCCACCGTGGTGTCCAAGTGGACCGGCATCCCCATGTCGCGGATGCTGGAAGGCGAGCGCGACAAGCTGCTGCGCATGGAAGACGCCATGCACAAGCGGGTGATCGGCCAGGGCGAGGCGGTGACCGCCGTGTCCGACGCCATCCGTCGCTCCCGCGCCGGCCTGTCCGATCCCAACCGTCCCAATGGCTCCTTCCTGTTCCTCGGCCCCACCGGCGTCGGCAAGACCGAGCTGTGCAAGGCGCTGGCCGAGTTCCTGTTCGACACCGAAGACGCCATGGTGCGCATTGATATGTCCGAGTTCATGGAGAAGCACTCCGTGGCGCGGCTGATCGGTGCGCCTCCCGGTTATGTCGGCTACGAGGAGGGTGGTTACCTGACCGAGGCCGTGCGTCGCCGCCCCTATGCGGTGATCCTGCTGGACGAGGTGGAGAAGGCCCACCCGGACGTGTTCAACGTGCTGCTGCAGGTGCTCGACGACGGTCGCCTGACCGACGGCCAGGGCCGCACCGTGGACTTCCGCAACAGCGTCATCGTGATGACCTCCAACCTCGGTTCCGACGTCATCCAGCGCATGGCCGGCGAGGAGAACTACGACGCCATGAAGGCCGAGGTGATGAACACCGTGGGCGACTACTTCCGCCCGGAATTCATCAACCGGCTGGATGAAGTTGTCGTGTTCCACCCGCTGGGCCGCGAGCAGATCCGCGCCATCACCGACATCCAGATCGGCTACCTGCACCAGCGCCTGGCCGATCGCGACCTGGCACTGCAGGTCAGCGCCGCCGCACTGGATCGCCTGGGTGAGGCCGGCTTCGACCCGGTGTACGGCGCACGGCCGCTCAAGCGCGCCATCCAGCAGCAGCTGGAAAACCCGCTGGCCAAGCGCATCCTGGCCGGCGAATTCGCGCCGGGGGACACCATCCGCGTGGATGTGACGGCAGACGAACTTGCGTTCGAGAAGATTTAAGATGCGGTCGTGTTGCCGTTGCCAGCGCGTGGGAGGCCGTCAATTCGCCAGGCGGAGGATTAGCTGGACCTTGTCGTATTCGAAGTAGGCGACGTTGGACTGGTTGCGTTCGTAGGAGAGTCCGATCTCCGGGGAGAGCCCCTCCCAAGACCAGTTTCGGTTGACGAATGTCGCACTCACGGTGGTGGTCAGGTCGCGTCGCCGTTCCAGGAAGATTGGGTCGGTGTCCCGATAGCGCTTCGTCCGCGCGCCACCCGATAGTTGCACGTGCCAGTGACGCGACAGTGGTTGCGCTAGGGTCAGTTCTCCAGCCAGGGCGCCATAGCGGTACGCCTTCTCGTCCGTGATGGCGTTGTCCACGCGCAGTTTGCCGGACAACTGGCCCCGGGTGCTCAGGTTGCGCAGCACATTGATGCTGACCGATTGGGTATGTGCATCCAGGTAGTCGAAGCCCTGGACGTCGAGATATCCCAGGCGAGCCTCGGTGGAAAGCCTGAACAGGTTTGCCGGGTCGGGGAAATAGGTCGCGGAGACATAAGGGAGGCGGTATAGCAGGTTGCCGCCCAGCGTCGATGCCTCCGCACCGAGCTTCGCTTGCCACTTGCGATAGCCGCGCGGGGCAAACATCACCCCGGCGTCGGCTGTCCACTTGTCGAGTTCGCTTTGTTCCAGGTCGCGAAAATCAACCGTCGCGTACCCGACCGCGCTCGCATCATCGGTGAAGGACTTGGTCGCTTTGACCCCATATTCCACCCCATACACCGTGCGGTCATGCTTGGACGGTTCCAAAATCACGGTGACCCCGGCGATGTCGATCTCGCGATTGGACGTGACATTGGTGGGGTTGGAATCAGACACCAGGGCGAGGGAAAACTTCACCGAGCCCATCGCTTCGTCGATCTTGTCGAGAAAGCGCTTGATGTTCTCGCGGACGGCCCAGGGCACGGAAGGATCGGCGAGCACAAGCTGGAACAGCCGCCGTGCCTCTCCATATCGCCGGTCAAGAAAGTAGGCCCGCGCCAGCTCCAGCTTGACGCGGTTACTCGGTGTCAGCCGACTGAGGCGCTCGAAGGCCGCGATCGCCGTCGCCAGGTCCTGGCGCATCAGGGCGCGGACCCCGACCTCGAATAACGCCTGCTTGGGGTCGCTTGCGGGCATGTCAGCAGACCAGGCCCAAGGCGCGAGTACGAGCAGAACGAACCCGCACCCCTTGGCCAGCCAGGGGGTGCGGTTCAGGCAACGTGGATTCACCCGTTAACGCTTTGCGCCGAACGCGCCTGTATAGGATTCCACCCCGGTTCCTGTCAGGGTGAAGGTGCCGCCAGCCTCTTCCGCGTTGGGGCCATAGAAGTGGCCGTCTGCATCTCCGCTCAGCGTCGAGGTGGTCACGTTTCCGCTAAACCTCGAAGCGCCAGCAAGGTAGGTTAGGATTCCGGATATGTCCAGATTGGTAGCTGTGGTCTGGGTCGCCGCCGGAGACACTTCGACCTTCTGGGTGCCGGAGGTGGCAAATGCGATGGAGCGTGTCGTGAAATCGGTGTTCAGGCTGACCGCGCTGGTGGCGATATACATCTGTCCGGACGCATCCACGTACACACCGTTGCTGAGGCCGACGAAGTTTGCGGATCCGGACATCGGCACATCGCTCCCCAGGGCGAACTCGCCTACGGTTACCGCGCCAAAGTTACCGGTGGCCTCACCGAAGCCATCTACCCAGATCCCGTAGGTTTGGTAATTCCATGCGAGACTCGGGTCACTGCCATCGAAAAAAAATCCGAATCGAGTTTCCGACGGGTTGGATGCGGAGATGAGAATGCTCGATTCGTCGATCACGTCCCCCGCGTTTTCGTCCCACCTCACGTACCCGGCCGATCCTTGCATCGACAGCTTGCTAATCGTGTCGTCCGAGCGCACGGTGAGCACGATGCCCTCCGGGGTGTGTATGACACCTAACTCGTCGGTTGTGGTGACAGTCGTGCCAGACGACGCCGTGAGAGTGGCTTCAGCATGCCCGGGCGCTACAAGATCAACCTCCGAGGGCCTAGTAGACCCGGATCCCCCGCACCCGGTCAGCAAGGCCGCTAGCCCCACGAAGGGCAGCAACAGGATTGCGGTCAACAGGTTCTTTTTGTCCATTTCCAAAGCCCTCCCCGGCTTTCTGGATACGCGTGCTAGGAGCAGCGCGCCAAGTGTTCGTCGTTCTGCCTGAGACGCTTCTTGCTGAGCGCACCCTGGAACACCACGAACGTCAAGAAGATCACCCCCCGCACCTCCCAGCGTTCTGTGACAAACACCAAGATCAATGCCGAGGCCATGAGCAGGCCCAACAGGAAGCGGGCTACATGCCGGATCGGCCGTGGCCAGCGAAAGACCGATGCGAGGACCGTGGGCAGCAGCATGGCGATAAAGATCACGCCCAGGACTTCTTCCGGCCACCATTGCAGCCAGTGGGTCAGGGGATATAGCAGTGCACCCGCCGCGAATCCGGCCGAGGTGACCAGGCAGCCCTTGCAGATATACAGGCCGTTTATTTTCCAGACATGCTCGCGGAAACAGGCATGCGCGGGGTGGTGGGCGAATACCCACGGCGCCTTGGATTTAAGGTGTTCGACAAAGTCAGGTTTTGGGCTGTCCTTGTTGGCTTGCCAAGCCTTGAACTGTTGCAGCAGCTCGTGATCCATTTTTATTTTAATTAGCTTTTCTTATGCGACCCATCTGAGGCTTAGGCTCAGTCCCTGTCATGCGCAAAGTATCCCTATTCTCGCGCCCTCCCGTCAATATTAGCGCGATCTACGGGGTCATCGGCGGTTGGCACTGCCACCCTGTACTGAAATGATGGCTCTCATGGGGGGTAGGACGCCGGTCTGTCTATCGTTGACCTGCTGGGGCTCGTTAGCGATAAGTTGGTCGATACCGAAAAACTTTGCGATCGGGGGCGGTGACCAAGCTGCTGGTGATGATCACCAGGGTCTCGCCGGCCTCCCGGTGCCAGGCACCCAGAGCCTTGGCGGTGGGTCTGAATCAATGCGTATGGCGACGTTCCACCAACAAAGCCCGGGCTCTATGCCGGAGTTTTGTTGTTTTGGGGTGCGTCGGGTATGGGGGCGCTGCTGGCCGGCGACTTTATCCCGGCCGACACCATCCGGGCCGATGTGGCCGAGAGCGGGCTGGTGTTCGAGAAGGGGTAGCCGTCAGTCCGCCATGGAGGGTTGATTGTCGACCCCGAAAAGAAAGCCCCGGCAGTGATGCCGGGGCTTTTTGCTTGGGTGAGCAGCGATTGTCGATCGTCTACTCCCGCTTCAGAGTGACCATGGGAGCGGACAGGTCTGGCCGGTCTCCGCTTGCTGGTGCAGCGGTCACGCGGCAGTCATCACTCTTCCCCGGTCCACTCGATGCGGTAGAGGTCTCTTCTGCGGTCCAGATAGTTTCTTACCGAGCCCTCGTTCTGCAGTGTCTGCAGCTTGTCCAGATCGACATCCACGATCAGCGTCATTTCGGTGTTCGGCGTGGTCTCGGCCATGATCGCATCGTGCGGAAATGCAAAATCAGACGGTGAAAATACGGCGCTCTGGCCGTACTGGATATCGACGCTGTCCACTTGTGGCAGGTTGCCGGTGCTGCCGGCGATGGCGACATAGCACTCGTTTTCGATCGCCCTGGCTTGTGCGCAGCGGCGCACGCGCAAGTAGCCGTTTTTGGTGTCGGTCCAGAACGGTACCAGCAGGATCTGCATCTCCTTGTCACTGAGCATCCGTGCCAGTTCCGGGAATTCAACGTCGTAGCAGATCAGTACGCCGACTCGGCCGAAATCGGTCTCGAAGATATTGAGCCGGCTTCCGCCCTCCATGATCCATTCTTTTTTCTCGTGGGGAGTCGGGTGGATCTTGTACTGGGCGTCGAAGGTGCCGTCGCGGCGGCACAGGTAGGCCACGTTGTAGAGCTGGCCGTCCTCGATCAGAGGCATGGATCCGGCAATGACGTTGATGTTGTAGCTGACCGCCAGCTTGAGGATCTCGTCGCGGATCTGCTCGGTGTACTGGGCCAGGAAGCGGATCGAATCTACGGAATGCTTGCTTTCAGACAGGCCCATCAGCGGCGCATTGAAAAACTCCGGGAACAGTGCGATGTCGCAGCGATAGTCCGACAGGGCGTTGATGAAATACTCGACTTGCTGCAGCAGTTCCTCGACGCTGTGCATCTCGCGCATCTGCCATTGCACGCAGCCGATGCGCGCCACGCTTTTCTTCGCCCCGAAGAGTTTCGGGTTCTTCGGCTCGTAGTAGATGTTGGACCATTCCAGCAGGGTGGCGTAGCCGAGGGATGCCTGGTCTTCCGGCAGGTAGCCCTTGAGCACACGTTTTACCTCGAAGTCGTTGGCCAGCTGGAAGCTCAGGATCGGGTCGTAGAGTTCCTTGCGGCGCACGGCCTCGATGTAGGCCTGCGGGGTCATGGTGTCCGCATGGTTGTTGTAGTTGGGGATGCGGCCACCCGCGACGATGGCGCGCAGGTTGAGATTCTTGCACAGCTCCTTGCGTGCCTCGTACAGGCGCCGCCCCAGGCGCATGTTGCGGTATTCCGGGTCGACAAACACATCCACGCCGTACAGCACATCTCCATTGGGATCATGTGTCGTCAGGTAAACGTTGCCGGTGATTTCCTTGTAGGTGTGCTTGTCGCCGAACTGATCGTAGTCGACGACCACGGCAAGGGCGGTAGCCACGACCCTGCCGTTGTCCTCGATGCAGATCTGTCCTTCGGGAAAGGTCTTCAGGATGGCCTGGAACTTGGTGCTGGGCAGTCCGCCGCCCATGCCATGATAGATGTGATCCATCATGCGCTTGATGTCGTCGTAGTCTGCGCTCTTGAGACTGCGCAGTTTTAATTTGACGTCTGAGCCGGTGTCGGTGCTGTCGTTCATGTCGTTCCGGTGTGGGAAATTGATTCGGGCGGGGATGGGGTCGCTGGGCGTATGTTTCTGCCCGTCGACGGGATGTGGTGCAAGCTGTGCAGGTACGGTAGTGCCTGATAAACGCTATGGCAACGACGCATGTCGCTGTGGCCGGGTAGACAGGCCTTGTTCCGCTCCCTGCCTGGGGCTATGGCGATCCGCAAGGCTTGGCCATAGGTTTCACCCCTCCAGCCAGCGCATGCGGGACTCGGCCAGTGCTGTTCAGGCGGGTACGAACAATGCCTGCGTGCCGTCGATTATGGCTCGCAACGGCTGATCATAGAGGTTCGACAACCGTTCGGCGCTGGCCAGTTCGGTTGCCGGTCCACCCTCCCAGCGCCCATCGCCGTAGAGCAGCAGCAGCCGGTCGCAGTGCCGCAGTGCCTGGTTCAGGTCGTGCAGCACCACCAGCAGGGCACGACCGTCACGGCTGAAGTCTTCGCGCAGCTTGTGCAGCAGCGTTACCTGGTGATGCAGGTCGAGGTGGTTGGTGGGTTCATCCAGCAAGGCCAGTTTTGGCGCCTGGGTGAGCAGGGTGGCGATGGCCAGGCGGCGGCGTTCGCCGCCGGACAGGGTGGACAGGGGGCGTTCGGCCAAGTCGGCCAGGTCCACGGTATCCAGGGCCTGGCGGGCCAGCGCCAGGTCGGTCGGCCCCTCCCAGCCCCAGCGCCCCAGGTGTGGGTGCCGGCCGGTCAGGGCGGTTTCCAGCACCGTGGCGGGGAAGGGATCGCTGTCGTCCTGCAGCAGCAGGCCGAGTTCCCGTGCCAGTTCACGGCGCGGGATCACAGCCAAGGCTTTACCTTGCCAGAGCACACTGCCGCCCTGTGCCGGGCGCAGCCCCGCCAGGGTGTGCAGCAGGGTGGTTTTGCCGGTGCCGTTGGGGCCGAGCACGGCCCAGCGTTCGCCGGGCTGTATCGTCAGGTTCAGACCTTCGACCAGTGTCCGGTCGCCGATGCGCAGGGTGAGGTCGGTGGTGCTCAGCAGGGCGCTCATCGCTGCCGTCCCTCGCCGGCGACGCGCCGCAGCAGCAATAGGAACAGCGGCACGCCGATCAGCGCGGTAAGCACGCCGACCGGCAACTGCTGCGGTGCGATCAGGCTGCGCGCCAGGGTGTCGGCCAGCACCAGCAGACCGCCACCGAGCAGCGCCGCACCCGGCAGCACCAGGCGGTGATCACTGCCCAGCAGCAGCCGCACCAGGTGCGGGGCGATCAGTCCGACGAAGCCGATGCTGCCGGCGATGCTGACCGCGGTGCCGGTGAGCAGCGAGGCCAGTCCGTACACCTGCCAGCGCAGTCGGCCGGTGGTGACGCCCAGGCTGGCGGCGGCCAGTTCGCCGCGGCCCAGCAGGTTCAGCTCCCGCGCCAGCGGCAGGGTCAGCAGCAGGCCGACGGCCAGCACGCCCCAGGCCAGGCCGGGCGACAGGGCGCCGGACAGGTCGCCCATCAGCCAGAACAGCATGCCCGGCAACTGCACCGGTGGGCTGGTGCTGAGGATGAAGCTGATGGCCGCGCCCCAGCCGGCGGCCACCACCACCCCGGTCAGCAGCAGGTTCTGCCCGCTGCGGGCCAGGGCGAACACCAGCAGGGTCGACAGCAGCGCACCGGCGAAGGCCAGCGGCGCCAGCCACAGCAGCGGCAGGCCCAGCAACATGGCCAGCAGCACCGCGAAGGCGGCACCGCCGGACACGCCCAGCACGTAGGGATCGCCCAGCGGGTTGCGCAGCAGCACCTGCATCAGCGCGCCAGCCAGACCCAGCAGGGCGCCGACGGCGAAGGCGGTCAGGGCGCGGGGCAGGCGCAGCTCCCAGAGGATGCGGCTGGCCAGGTCGGTATCGGGATGCAGCAGTCCAGCGAACCACTGGCTCGGGGTCAGGGCCAAGCTGCCGATGGCCGAGGCCAGCGCCAGGCTGGCGAGCGCCGCGACCAGCAGCAGCCCCAGCCGTGGTAGGCCGTGGCTACGCAGTGGGTGCGTCGGCCTAGTCACCCTTTCTCAGGCTGATCACCGGCCAGCCGTGGGTCTCGGCATGGCGATGCAGGTCCGGATCCGGGTCCACCACCACCGGGTGGTCGACCCGCTCCAGCAGCGGCAGGTCGTTGTGCGAGTCGCTGTAGAACCAGGAGCCGGCCAGATCGCCGCCGTTGGCGGCCAGCCACTCGGTCAGCCGCACCACCTTGCCCTCGCGGAAGCTGGGGGTGCCGGCCACTTGACCCGTGAAACGGCCGTCGACCTGCTCGGGCTCGGTGGCGATCAGGTTGTCGATGCCGAAACGCCGGGCAATCGGCGCGGTGACGAAGCTGTTGGTGGCGGTGATGATCATCAGGGTGTCCCCTGCAGCGCGGTGTTTCTGCACCAGCGCCTCGGCGGCGGGGCTGATCAGCGGCTCAATCATCTCGACCATGAAGCGCGCATGCCAGGTAGCCAGGTCGGCCGGGTCGTTGTCCGCCAGCGGCTTCAGGGAAAAGGCCAGGAATTCCAGGATATCCAGCACGCCGGCCTTGTAGTCGTCGTAAAAGCGCTGGTTCATGGACTCGTAGCTGGCCTTGTCGACCACGCCCAGTTCGCCAAGGAAGACGCCCCACAGGTAGTCGGAATCCCCGGCCAGCAGGGTGTTGTCTAGATCAAACAGGGCGAGGGCCATGGCAGCAAGGGATTCAAGGGCTTAAGGGACCGGCGACTATACCGGAATTCTTTTATAGGCAATATCTTACCTCTCCTCTGCGCCGGTTGCGGGCGTGTCGACATCTGTGGAAAAATCAATTATGTCAGCATGCTTTACGGTTTCACCGTGATCGACTCGGACGGCTTCAGGCCCAATGTGGGCATCATCCTGTGCAATGACCACCAGCAGCTCTTCTGGGGGCGACGGGTGGGTCAGAATTCCTGGCAGTTCCCGCAAGGTGGCATCAAATCCGCCGAGACGCCGGAACAGGCCATGTTTCGCGAGCTGCGTGAGGAGGTCGGCCTGGAGCCGCACCAGGTGGAAATCCTCGGGGCCACCGACAAGTGGCTGCGCTATCGCCTGCCCAAGCGCTTCATCCGCCGCAATTCCCATCCCCTGTGCATCGGTCAGAAACAGCGCTGGTTCATGCTGCGGGTGCTGTGCAAGGAAAGCGATTTCTGCCTCGATGACTGTGACAAGCCCGAGTTCGACCACTGGCGCTGGGTCAAGTACTGGCAGCCGCTGCACGAGGTGGTGTATTTCAAGCGGCGGGTCTATGAGCGGGCGCTGGAGGAGCTGGCGCCGCTGGTGTTCCCGGATGGCGCGCCCGTGCGCCAGGCCGGCAATTTTCTGCGCCAGCAACGGCGCTGAACGGCCTCGCGACCAGGCTTAGGTCGCAATCTGGAGGCCAGAGTGCTCGATACCCTGCATCGTATAGTCAACGAGGTTAACAGCGCGCCCGACCTGGATGCGGCGCTGCGACTGATAGTGGGGGGCGTCAAGCAGGCGATCGGCGCCGACGTCTGCTCCGTTTACCTGACCGACTTCGAGGCCCGCACTCACGTGCTGATGGCCACCGATGGTCTGCGCCAGGAAGCGGTCGGCAAGGTCACCCTGCCGCAGGGCCGCGGCCTGATCGGCCTGGTGGCCGAGCGTGCCGAGCCGCTCAACCTGGCTGACGCGCCCAGTCACCCGCGTTATCTGCGCATTGCCGAAACCGGCGAGACCCAGTTCCGCGGCTTCCTCGGAGTGCCCATCATCCAGAACCGCAAGGTACTGGGTGTGCTGGTGGTGCGGCAGCAACAACCCCGCGAGTTCAGCGACGACGAGGTGACCTTCCTGTTCACCCTGGCGGCGCAGCTGGCCGGCGCCATCACCCATGCCCGCGCCAGCGGCGAGCTGACCGAAGTGGGCTCGATGGACGAGCGGCTGAACCGCTTCCTGGAGGGGCGCCCCAGCAGCGCCGGTGTGGTCATCGGCACCGCCGTGGTGGCCTACCGCATGGCCGACCTGGACGCCGTGCCGGACCGCCCGGCCGAGGACGTGGTGGTCGAGGAGGCAAAGTTCCGTGACGCCGTGGGCGCGGTGGAGCAGGACCTGCGCCGGCTCAAGGACCAGCTGGCCGACACCCTGCCGGCCGAAGACCATGCGCTGTTCGACGCGCTGCTGCTGATGCTGGCCAGCGACGTGCTGGTGGAGCACACCATCGAGCGTATCCGTGGCGGCATCTGGGCACCCGGTGCGCTGCGGCACACCATCGAAGTCCACGCCGCGGTGTTCGACGCCATGGAGGACATCTACCTGCGCGAGCGGGCATCGGATATCCGTGACCTGGGCCGGCGTATCCTGATGCACCTGCAGAGCGAGGACGTGGCGCCGGTGGAATATCCCCAGCGCACCATCCTGGTGGGCGACGAGGTCAGCGCCATCCAGCTGGCCGAGGTGCCGCGCGGCCATCTCGCCGGCGTGGTGGCCGCCACCGGCTCCAGTTCCTCCCACGTGGCCATCCTGGCGCGTGGCATGGGTGTGCCGGCGGTGATGGGTGTCACCGATCTGCCGGTGGGCCGGGTGGAAGGACGCGAGCTGATCGTGGACGGCTACCGCGGCCGGGTCTATGTGTCACCGCCGCCGCAGGTGGTGACCGAGTACCAGCGCCTGGCCGACGAGGAGCGCGAGCTGTCCGCCGAGCTGGAGGTGCTGCGCGGTCAGCCGGCGGAGACCACCGACGGTGTGCAGGTGCCGTTGATGCTCAACACCGGCCTGGTCAACGAGGTGAGCAATCCGGCCAACGCCGAGGCCCAGGGCGTCGGCCTGTACCGCACCGAAGTGCCGTTCATGATCCGCGACCGCTTCCCCGGCGAGAGCGTGCAGACCGCCAACTACGAGCGGGTGCTGGAGACCTTCGCGCCGCGCCCGGTGGTGCTGCGCACCCTGGACATCGGCGGCGACAAGCCGCTGCCCTATTTCCCGGTCAGCGAGTCCAACCCCTTCCTGGGCTGGCGGGGTGTGCGCATCTCGCTGGACCACCCGGAGATATTCCTCACCCAGGTGCGCGCCATGCTGCGTGCCGCCGCCAGTCACGGCAACCTGCAGATCATGCTGCCGATGATCACTTCGGTGTCCGAGGTGGACGAGCTGCAACTGCTGATCCAGCAGGCCCATGACGAACTGCTGGACGAGGGCTTCGTGGTGGACCTGCCGCCGGTGGGGGTGATGGTGGAGGTGCCCTCGGCGGTGTACCAGGTGGAGGAACTGGCGCGGCGGGTGGATTTCCTGTCCATCGGCACCAACGACCTGACCCAGTACCTGCTGGCAGTGGATCGCAACAACCCCCGCGTGGCCGAGATCTACGATGACCTGCATCCTGCGGTGCTGCGCGCCGTCAACCAGGTGGTGACCGGCGCGCACAACTACGGCAAGCCGGTGAGCGTGTGCGGTGAGCTGGCGGGCAACCCGGTGGCCACGCCGTTGCTCATCGGCATGGGCGTGGACAGCCTGAGCATGAGTGCCGGCAGTCTGCTCAAGGTCAAGTGGGTGACGCGCAGCATCAGCCGTTCGCGGGCCCGGCAGTGGCTCAAGGCCGCGCTGCGTATGGAGACTGCCGCCGAGATCCGCCGCTTCATGGAAGGCAATCTGGACAAGCTGGGACTGGGTGGCTTGTACCGCCCCGGGCGTTAGCCGATTCAGCCTTGGGTTGGACTGACGCAGGAAGCCCAACGGTGTTGGGCCGAATCGTTGGGCCCCGCGTTGCTCAACCCAAGCTACGGACTGCTGTGTGTCTCCGGCACCGGAGGTGCCGGTGGATGCAGCTGGTTCAGCGACACCGACAGGCCGTTTTCCATCACCACCCGGGCATGATCCCGGCTCAGTTCGCGGGGTGAGCGTACCCCGCAGGCGTGGGCGATCATGCCGACCTCCAAGTTCATGTGCGCCGCGTAGTGGGCCACCCGCTCGGCCTTGTTGGTCGGGTCCAGACCGCGTTGCAGTTTTTCATCGTGGGTGGTGATGCCGGTGGGGCAGGTGTTCTTGTTGCACTGCAGTGCCTGGATGCAGCCCAGCGCGAACATGAAGCCGCGCGCATTGGTGATGAAGTCGGCACCCACGCACAGCGCCCAGGCCACGTCGGTGGGATTGATCAGCTTGCCCGCGGCGATCACCTTGATGCGTTCGCGCAGGCCGTACTGGTTGAGCTTGTCCACCAGCATCGGCAGGCTTTCGCGCAGCGGCAGGCCCACGGCATCGATCAGCGGCATGGGCGCCGCGCCGGTGCCGCCCTCGGCGCCGTCCACCGTGATGAAGTCGGGTGCGCTGGCGACACCCTGTTTGCGGATTTCGCCGAACAGGCCGTCGAGCATCTCCTCGCTGCCGACCACGGTCTTGAAGCCGGTGGGCTTGCCGGTCACCTCGCGCACCCGGCGGATCATGGCCAGCAGGTCGGCATAGTTGCGGATGTCGGGGTGGCGGTTGGGACTGAAGGCGTCCTGGCCCACCCGCAGGCCGCGGATGGCCGCCACCTCCTCGCTGACCTTGGCGCCGGGCAGTATGCCGCCCTTACCGGGTTTGGCGCCCTGGCTGAGCTTGATCTCGAACATCTTCACCTGTGCCATGGCGCCCAGTGCCGCCAGCTTGTCGTCGCTCAGTTGCCCGTCCAGGTCGCGCACGCCGTACTTGGCGGTGCCGATCTGGAACACGATGTCGGCGCCGCCCTCCAGGTGATAGGGCGACAGACCGCCCTCACCGGTGTTCATCCAGATGCCGGCCTTTTTGGCACCCCGTGACAGGGCCAGTACCGCCGGCTTGGAGATGGCGCCGTAGCTCATCCCCGAGATATTGAAGATGGCGGCGGTGGTGTAGGGCTGTCGGCAGTCCGGGCCGATTGTCACCGGCTGGGGCGGCACCGCATCCTCGCCCAGGGTCGGGAAGGGGCAATTCACAAACAGCACGTTGCCGGTGCCGCGCAGGTCGCGGGTGGAGCCGAAGGCGACGGTGTTGTTCAGGTCCTTGGCGGCCCGGTAGACCCAGGAACGCTGGGCGCGGTTGAAGGGCATCTCTTCGCGATCCATGGCGAAGAAGTACTGGCGGAAGAATTCACCCAGGTGCTCCAGCAGATAGCGGAAGCGGCCGATCACCGGGTAATTGCGGCGGATGGCGTGGCGCGTCTGGGTGACGTCCAGCAGATAGGCCGTTATCGCCCACAGCACTCCAAGCCCCAGGATCACGATGAACAGCGCGGCCATGATCTCCAGGCCCGTCAACAACAGATCGCCAATTTGCGAGGACAGCGCTTGCATGGGGCCTCCTTGGCCTGGCCTGAGAATTAAGATGCCGCGCACACCCGGTATCCATGTATCGACCGCAACGGCAAAAGGTGTTGCTCGGTATCAGCCGCCTTGCGGTGGGTGGAGGATAGGCCGGGTAAGGAGTTTTGTAACATTGTTTAAGTTTTGAGCATTGCGGTCGTTAAGTGCAGCACGAACACCACCCAAATTGGATTTGAGATCATGTTGAGACAATTGCGCATCGTTCCGCGTTTCGTCGGCACCGTCGTCGGTGGCGGTATTATCGCCACGGTCTTGGTATTCGGTTTCATGTACAGCAGCATCCTGCAGCTGATGGATGATGCCGAGCGCCGTGAACTGGCGAGCATCTTTGAAAACGTCAAGGCCTCGATCACCGCCCAGGGCCACGCCGCTCAGGCGATGAGCGCCCTGGTGGCGGGCATGCCGGACGTACAGCAGGCGATGGTGGCCGGCGACCGAGAGCGCCTGGCTCAGCTGTTCGTGCCGGGCTTCGATGCCTTGAAGAAGGACTTCGGTGTACGCCAGTTCCAGTTCCACACCCCGCCGGCGACCTCCTTCCTGCGGGTACACAAGCCGGCCAAGTTTGGTGATGATCTGTCCGGCTTCCGCCAGACTGTCGTGGAGACCAACAATGCCCGCAAGGCCATCTATGGCCTGGAGATCGGCAAGGCCGGTCTGGGCGTGCGTGGCATGGTGCCTATCGCCGCCAATGGCCAGCACCAGGGCTCGGTGGAATTCGGCATGTCCTTCGGGCAGGCCTTCTTCGACGATTACACCAAGGCACACGATGTCCTGCTGGCTCTGCATCTGAAACGTGACGCGGGCATGGAACCCTTTGCCAGCACCCTGGGCAGCGACAGCCTGCTGGACGAGGGCGCGCTGCAAATGGTGTTCCGAAACGGCGCCAGCATCAGCAAGGGCGAGGCCAAGGGTCTGCCCATGGCGGTGTATGCCGACGTGGTGACGGATTATTCAGGCAAGCCCATCGGCGTGCTGCAGGTGGCCAAGGACCGTACCTTCTACCTGGACAAGATCTCCTGGATGCGTAACGTGATGCTGGCCATGGGTATCGGCGGCATCCTGATCGGCGGCATCCTGATCTACATGATCAGCCGCAACGTGGTCGATCCGCTGTGCCGTACCGCCAACTACATGCGCGAGATCGCCGAGGGCGATGGTGACCTGAGCAAGGAACTGCCGGTGGACGGCAACGACGAGGTCGCCATGCTGGCGGACGGCTTCAACCGTTTCGTACGCAGCGTGCGTGAACTGGTGGTGCAGGTGACCAACTCGGTGCAGTCGGTGGGAATCTCGGCCGAAGAACTGGCCACTACCGCCGAGCACACCAGCGCATCCATTCGCAATCAGCAGATGGAGACCACCCAGATCGCCACCGCCATGACGGAGATGTCCGCCACGGTGCGTGAAGTGGCACAGAACACCGCCGAGACCGCGCGTGCCGCCGAGTTGGCCGAGAAGCAGTCCGAGCGTGGTCAGGGCGTGGTGTCCGGCGCGGTGAAGAGCATCAGCGGGCTGGTGGCCGAGGTGCAGTCGGCATCCGAGATCGTGCAACGGGTGGATCACGACACCTCCCGTATCGGCACCGTGCTGGAGGTGATTCGCGGCATCGCCGAGCAGACCAACCTGCTGGCGTTGAACGCTGCCATCGAGGCCGCCCGGGCCGGTGAGCAGGGTCGTGGCTTTGCCGTGGTGGCCGACGAGGTGCGCAGTTTGGCGCGACGCACCCAGGAGTCCACCGAAGAGATCCAGGACATGATCCAGAGCCTGCAGGGCAGCGTGGGCGACACGGTGCGCGCCATGGAAAGCAGCACCACCCGCGCCCAGGAAAGCCAGGAACAGGCAGACCGGGTGCGCGAGGTGCTGCAGGAGATCACCCAGTCCATGGACGCTATCTCCCAGATGAGTTCCCAGATTGCCACCGCGGCCGAGGAACAGTCCCACGTGGCCGAAGACATCAACAAGAGCGTGGCCAACATCAGCCATGTGGCTGAGCAGACCGCCTCCGATGCGATCAAGACCTCCGGTTCCAGCACGGCGCTGGCCGGTCATGCAGACTCGCTGGTGAAACTGGTCGGCCGTTTCAAAACCTGACCCAGGTGAGCCGGGCCTGTGCCCGGCAAGCTACGGCATACAGCCGGTTCTCGCAGCGGGGACCGGCTTTTTTTTATCGCGATGGGTGTAACGCGGCTGCTGACGGGGCGTCGACGAGCAGGCCTTCTTCGCCTGGACTGCCTATCCCAAAGGTTGAGTCAGCGCTTGGGGCCCTTGCCGGCTGACTTGCCGCGTCCCTTGGCCGGACCCTTGCGCTGACCGGGACGGTCCACGGTGTGCTGGGTGCGGAAGGCCTTGGGCCTGGCGGCGCCACGCACGCCCTCGGGCTTGCCGCCGGTGCCGGCCGGCTGCCAGCTGGGGATCAGGTGACGCTTGCCGTTGCCGATCAGGTCGGCGCGGCCCATCTTCTTCAGCGCCTCGCGCAGCAGCGGCCAGTTCTCGGCATCGTGGTAGCGCAGGAAGGCCTTGTGCAGGCGCCGTTGACGGGCGCCCTTGGGCGACTCCACCGCCTCTGAATCGCGACGGATGCGCTTGAGCGGGTTCTTGCCCGAGTGCCACATGGTGGTGGCCAGCGCCATCGGCGAGGGCAGGAAGGCCTGCACCTGGTCGGCGCGAAAACCGTTGTGCTTGAGCCACAGCGCCAGGTTGAGCATGTCCTCATCGGTGGTGCCCGGGTGGGCGGCGATGAAGTAGGGGATCAGGTACTGCTCCTTGCCGGCCTCTTTCGAGTACTTGTCGAACATGGCCTTGAAGCGGTCATAGGTGCCCATGCCCGGCTTCATCATCTTCGACAGCGGGCCGCTCTCGGTGTGCTCGGGGGCGATCTTCAGGTAGCCGCCGACGTGGTGGCTGACCAGTTCCTTGACGTACTCGGGCGTCTCCACCGCGATGTCGTAGCGCAGCCCGGAGGCGATGAACACCCGCTTCACGCCCGGCAGGGCGCGGGCCTTGCGGTACAGCCGCACCAGCGGCATCTGGTCGGTGTTGAGGTTCTTGCAGATGCCCGGATACACGCAGGACAGGCGGCGGCAGGAGGACTCGATCTTGGGGTCCTTGCAGGCGAGGCGCCACATGTTGGCGGTGGGGCCGCCCAGGTCCGAGATGTTGCCGGTGAAGCCCGGCACCGTGTCGCGGATGGTCTCGATCTCGTTGAGGATGCTCTGCTCGGAACGGTTCTGGATGATCCGTCCCTCGTGCTCGGTGATGGAGCAGAACGAGCAGCCGCCGAAGCAGCCGCGCATGATGTTGATGGAGAAGCGGATCATCTCGTAGGCCGGGATGCGCGCGTCGCCATAGAACGGATGCGGTACCCGCTGGTAGGGCAGCTCGAACACACCGTCCAACTCGGGTGTGCGCAGCGGCACCGGCGGCGGGTTGACCCACAACTCGCGGTCGCCATGTTTCTGCACCAGCGCGCGGGCGTTACCCGGGTTGGATTCCAGGTGCAGGATGCGCGAGGCGTGGGCGTACAGCACCGGGTCGTCGCGGACCTGCTCGAAGCTCGGCAGGCGCACGGCGGTCAGGCCGCGATCAAGACCACGCGGACGGCGTTCGAACTTGAGTACCTGGTGCTGTTGGGGCTGCTCGGCCGCGGCCTTGTCGCCCTGGCTCTGCTGATCGGCGCAGGCGGTGGTCCTGGTGCTGTCCTGGTAGGGCGAGGGCTCGGGATGGATCTCGCCCGGCTCGTCGATCTCGCTGGAATCTATCAGGGTGTAATCGGCCGGCACCGCGTGGCGCATCACGGCGGTGCCGCGCAGGTCGGTGATGTCACCTATCGATTCACCGGCCGCCAGCCGGTGGGTCAGTTCGACGATGGCGCGCTCGGCATTGCCGAACAGCAGGATGTCGGCCTTGCTGTCCGGTAGCACCGAGCGCCGAACCTTTTCCTGCCAGTAGTCGAAGTGGGCGATGCGGCGCAGGCTGGCCTCGATGCCGCCGATGACGATAGGCACATCCTTGAAGGCCTCACGGCAGCGTTGGGAATAAATGAGCACCGCGCGATCGGGCCGCTTGCCACCTTCGCCGCCCGGGGTATAGGCGTCGTCCGAACGCACCCGGCGCTCGGAGGTGTAGCGGTTGACCATGGAATCCATGTTGCCGCCGGTGACGCCGAAGTACAGGTTGGGCCGGCCGAGCTTCCGGAAGTCTGCCGCCGAGTTCCAGTCCGGCTGGGCGATGATGCCGACGCGAAAGCCCTGCGCCTCCAGCGTGCGGCCGATCACCGCCATGCCGAAGCTGGGATGGTCCACGTAGGCATCGCCGGTCACCAGGATGACGTCGCAGCTGTCCCAGCCCAGCGCGTCCATCTCCTCGCGCGACATGGGCAGGAAGGGCGCCGGGGTGAACTTGTGCGCCCAGTAACGGCGGTAGCTGAACAGTTGCTTGGCAGGATCCACGGGCGTCCACTCGGTCAGGGGGCAGGCGGGTCCACAAGTCTGAGATGAGGGGAATCCACCGGCGAAGCAGCCAATGATGGGGCTTCGTCCGGGGATTTCAAGGGGTTAATGGCGGGGTTATGGCTTCAGTGCACGTTGCCGAAGGCCGGATCGGCGGTGTGGGCGGGAAGCGGAATCCCGGCCACCTGGGAGGCCTGCATGATGGGGCCGCCCGGAAACAGCCGGTACAGCCACTGGCGGCCGCCGTCGTCGGCGAATTCCTGTTCCAGGGCCGCCATGATCTCCCGGGCATCGGCCTCGGGGCCGCGGCCACGGTAGTAGTCGCGCAGGAACAGCACCACGTCCCAGTGGTCGTCGTTCATGGTCAGACCCAGTGCCTTGGCGCGTGCGTCGGCCTCGCTGGCGGACCAGGGGCCGATCTCCAGCAGGTTGCCCTGCGGGTCATTGCGCTGGGTGGCCGGATGCATGATGTGTTTGAGTATGTCGGACATGTCTAATACCTCCTGACTGACCAAGGTGAGTTTAGACAAACGGCGAAAACTTGCCGGGAATTCAGCGCCGGAAACGACGTGCCAGCCAGTAGTCCAGACTCAACCAGCGGCCGGCACCGATGAAGAACAGCGCCAGCAGCATGACGAAATAGGTGGCGGCGAACTCGATGCCATTGTTGAGCACCACGAAGCTACCGCTCCCGGTCAGCCAGTCGTAGTTGCCGTGCTGTTCCAGCAGGCTGCGCGCGGCGGCCAGGCGCTCGGTGGCGCCGCTGGCGTTTTCCAGCATCAACGGCCCGAGGTGTTCGGAGGCGAAGGCGCCCTTGGTGCTGGCGATGGCCTGCCAGCCGTGCTCCCAGTGCACCGTTACGGCCGCCACCACCATGGTCACCATCAGCGGGATGCTGATCCAGCGCACCCCCAGGCCGAGCAGCAGCATGATCGCGCCGACTACCTCGGTGGCGGTGGCCAGGAAGGCCATCACAGCCGGCATCGGCAGGCCCAGCCCCCAGTCGGGATTGCCGAACCAGGCCACCACGTCATCAAACCCGGAGACCTTTTCCATGCCGGCTATCCAGAACACCGGCGCGAGGTACAGGCGCAGTGCCAGCGGGGCCAGAAAGTCCAGGCCGCGCAGACCGTCGAGCAGGTCCTGCAGGCGGTTGAGCAGGTAGATCATGAGGGGCTCCGGGGTGTGGCTTGGCGAGTCTTGTGTTTACTAGACCCGGGTTCCCAGGATGATATTGCGTGCCTTCAAATCTTCCAGCAGCGTCTGGCCGTGGGCGATCACGGCTTCGGGCTGCGGATGGTCCAGTTCCTTTGCGATGATCTGCAGTGCCTCGCGGCCGGAGGGGCTGGGCTCGTCGCTCAGCAGCTGCAGCAGCCGGTAGGTGACCGCGTTGATCTCCAGGAAGTGCACCGCATCCAGGCGGTCGCGGTTGACCACCAGGTAGGTTGGCTGTGCGCCGGGGGCCTCGGGCTGAAACTCCGGGCCGATCTGGTGCACCGGCCACTGGTAGGCCAGCGGCCAGGCCAGTGGCGACAGTACGGGGTGACCGTCCATCAGGTCGCCGTTGGGATCCACCGCCGGCAGCTCGCGGTCGGCATCGCTCACCGACAGCGCCAGTTCCACCCACTCGTAGTGGGCCAGTTCCTGGGTGAAGGGCGGGTCGTCCGGGTGCTCGCCGCGGCTGTTCTGCAGCCACTCCACGAATTCGGCGGCGATCTCCGCGAAGTAGGGCGTCTGACAGCGATGGTCGCGGAAGAAGGCGCGCACCCGGCGATGCCAGGTCTCGTCGTCGCTCAGCTGGCGCAGCACCGGGAAGCCGCTGCTGATGAAGCCTTCCACGTTGTTGTAGAACAGCTCGCGGTAGATGGCCATGCGCCGGTCTTCGATGTCCGCCGGCGCCGCGACTGTCTGCGGGTCGCGGATATGAGCGGCGAAGGCCAGCTGCTGCTGGATGAAGTCGGCCTGCGGCTCAGCCATGGGCGCGTGCCTCGGCCTGCTGCTGTGCCTGTTGCAGCGCAGCGATCTGGCGCACCTCGCCCAGCAATTCGGGCAGCGGCGGGATGTTGAAGTCGCGCTCCAGCAGGGTGGGTATTGCGCCGAAGTGGGCGTAGGCCTGCTGCAACAGCTCCCACACTGGATCGATGACGTCCGATCCGTGGGTGTCGACGCGCAGGTCCTCTGCCTCGTCGTAATGGCCGGCCACGTGGCAGTACATCACCCGCTCGCCGGGCATGGCCTTGAGGAAGTCCAGCGCGTCATAGCCGTGGTTGATGCTGTTGACGTAGATGTTGTTGACGTCCAGCAGCAGGCCGCAGTCGGCCTCGTCAATCACGGCGTTGATGAAGTCGATCTCGTCCATCTCGCGCCCGGGGGCGGCGTAGTAAGACACGTTCTCGATACCGATGCGCTCGCCCAGGATGTCCTGCACGCGACGGATACGCTCGGCAACGTAGTGCACGGCGTCCTCGGTGAAGGGGATGGGCAGCAGGTCGTAGAGGTGACCGGTATCGCTGCAATAGGACAGGTGTTCGGTGTAACAGCGGATCTGGTGTTCCTTCATGAAGGCGCCGATGCGGCGAACCAGATCCTCATCCAATGGGGATGGACTGCCGATGGACAACGACAGGCCATGAGTGACGAAGGGGTAGCGTTCGGTCATGGCGCGCAGCTTGCGGGCCAGGGCGCCACCCATGCCGATCCAGTTTTCCGGCGCCACTTCCAGGAACTGCACCGGTGCGATATCCGCATCGGCAATCTCGTCCATGAAGCTGCGGCGAAAGCCCAGGCCTGCGCCGCTGACGGGGTAGTGCTGCTCGGTCATCTCAGCTCACCTTATGAGTCGGATCGACGGCTTGGCCGATCGGCATAAAAACAGACCGGCTCGCGCCGGTCAGTTTGTCTGACAGGGACCGGCAGTTGCCGGCCCCCATACGGCATTGCTAACAGTTTACTTGTTGGCGCCGCACTTGCCTTCGCCGCACTTGCCTTCGGCAGCCTTGGGCTTGGCGCCGCACTTGCCTTCTTCGGCCTTGGGTGCGCCGCCGCACTTGCCTTCCTCGGCCTTGGCTGCGCCGCCGCACTTGCCTTCCTCAGCCTTGGCTGCGCCGCCACACTTGCCTTCCTCAGCCTTGGGCTTGGCGCCGCACTTGCCTTCTTCGGCCTTGGGTGTGCCACCGCACTTGCCTTCAGCAACCTGCATGTAGCCGCTGCCCAGGTCGGACAGGCCGAACGGGTTGGCGGCAGCGTTCACGGCACCGGCGGTCAGCAGGCTGCCGGCCAGGGCGGCACCCATGGCGATTACGACGGGCTTCTTGGAAATTTGCTTGCTCATGGTCAGTTGCTCCTTATTAGGGCGGTTGGTCTTGGTTAAAGTCGGCCTGCCCATAATAGGGTAGTAGCCGGGGCGTCAGGTTCCCAGGTTCAGAAACCCACTGACCAGTCTCTAGGCGAACTGGGCTCGGATCCGGGGTGCGGAACATTTCCGCTGCGTCATAGACCGGGGGCGGTCGGGAAAAATTCCCGCACGGCCCCTGGCGGGCGGCTCACCTTGGGGGTGGTCGGTATGCCATGGCCTGTCTGCTACATAATGACCGGCCGTGCCGGCGGCATATTTCAGGCCTTGAGCGAACGGGCCAGCTGCTCCAGGCAGCTGAGGTAGGCCTGCTCATCCGGCTGGCGACCGGCCCGCTGGGCCTCCCACAAGGCCAGGCCAAGGCATTCCATCATTTGATGCTCGGCGTCATGGGGTTCGCCGCATGCGGCGGCAATGCGCTGATAAAGGGGACGGATGCCGACCGGCCGGTCACTGCCGAGCTGTTCGGCCAGGGTGATGTGCATGGCCATGTGCAGGAAGGGATTGGTCTGGCCGCCTTCGGGGTCGTAGTCACTGCCCAGAGCGGTGTCCGCGTCGGCCAGCAGGCGGTGGTATTCAGGGTGCTGGGCGACGATGCCGGCCAGCAGTTTTTCCAGCGGCGCCAGTTCGGCACCGGCCTGGTGCTTCTCCCAGCTGCTGAGAAAGAAGCGCCGCAGGCTGTCGCGATCCTGGCCGAACATGCTCAGTCCACCACCTTGTGTTTGTATTCGCACAGGTCCTCGATCAGGCAGGAGCCGCAGCGTGGCTTGCGTGCCAGGCAGGTGTAGCGGCCGTGCAGGATCAGCCAGTGGTGGGCGTCGTGCAGGAATTCCTTCGGCACCAGGCGTAGCAGTCGCTTCTCAACCTCCAGCACCGTCTTGCCCGGGGCGATGCCGGTGCGGTTGCTGACCCGGAAGATGTGGGTGTCCACCGCCATGGTGGGTTCGCCGAAGGCGGTGTTGAGCACCACGTTGGCGGTCTTGCGGCCGACACCGGGCAGGGCCTCCAGTGCGGCACGGTCGGTTGGCACCTCGCCGCCATGCAGTTCGACCAGCATGCGGCAGGTCTTGATGATGTTGGCTGCCTTGCTGTTGAACAGGCCGATGGTCTTGACGTATTCGCGCAGGCCCTCTTCACCCAGCTTCAGGATGGCTTGTGGCGTGTTGGCGACGGGGAACAGCCGGGCGGTGGCCTTGTTCACGCCCTTGTCGGTGGCCTGGGCGGACAGGATGACCGCCACCAGCAGCTCGAACGGGGTGGCGTATTCGAGCTCCGTGGTAGGCTTGGGGTTCGCCGCCCGGAGGCGTTCAAAGATCTGCTGACGTTTGTCGCGGTTCATGGATAGAGCGCCCGGATCGGGGCGGTGGCATTAGCGGGAATCGCAGCAATGATAACCCGCCAAACAAGGACGACCTATTTTCGCAACCAGGGAAGGAGGATAGGGTGAGAGAGTTGAGGGTGCCAGTCATGCTGCGGTCGTTCGTCGGTGTTGAATTGCGTTCCAGTCAGGAGTTCCAGTCGGCGCTGGTGCGTCTGGCCGTCTGGGTGTTCATGGTGTCCTTCATCGGCCTGGCTGGCTGGTGGGACTACTACCGGGTCAACTGGCAGGAGTACCTGCTGTATTTCGGCGCCCACCTGGTCTGGTTTGTGGGCATCCTGGTCAGCGTGGTCAAGGATCCCACACCGCATGTCGTGCGCCGTTATGCCTCCATGCTGGCCGACCTGTCCGGTACCACCTTCTGCATCTATCTGGGCGGCGAGCCGCTCAGCCCCTTCTATCTGCTTTATATCTGGGTGTTCGTGTCCCAGGGTACCCGCTTCGGCAAGACCGCGCTGACCGCGGCGTCAATCGGCAGCGTGCTGGCCTACAGCATCGTGCTCACCCTGCTGGATGGCTGGCAGCGACACGGCATGGAGGCGATCTTCCTGCTGCTGCTGCTGGTGGTGTTGCCGATGTATGAATACGTGCTGCTGCGCCGGCTGCACGAGGCCCGCCAGGCGGCGGAGTCAGCCAACCAGGCGCGCGGCAACTTCCTGGCCACCATGACCCATGAATTGCGCACGCCGCTATCCGGTGTGGTCGGTATGTCGCGGTTGTTGGGCAGTACCCGGCTGGATCCGGAGCAGCGCGAATACGTGGAGTCGCTGACATCGTCGGCCAACATGCTGCAAGCACTGATCGGCGACATCCTCGACCTGTCCAAGATCGACGCCCGCAAGCTGGAGCTCAAGCCCGCACCCTTCGACCTGCGTCGCAGCATCAGCGAGGTGGCGTCCGCGCTGGCCAACCAGACCCTGGACAAGGGTGTGGAACTGATCATCGACGTCGACCCGGATGTGCCCAGCGAGGTTTACGGCGATCAGCTGCGCTTCCGCCAGGTGCTGTTCAACCTGGTGGGCAATGCGGTCAAGTTCACCGAGCAAGGTCATGTGCTGATCCAGGCCAGTATCAGCGACGCGCGCCCGGAACTGCCCCGCCGTCATCTCCACGTGGCGGTCAAGGACACCGGTATCGGCATCCCGCGCGACAAGCTGGACCGCATCTTCGAGAATTTCTGGCAGGCCGATCGTTCCACTACCCGCCAATACGGCGGCACCGGCCTGGGCACCGCCATCGCGCGGGACCTGGCGCGGCTGATGAAGGGCGATATCGGGGTGGAAAGCATCGAGGGACGCGGCACCACCTTCTGGGTCTGCCTGCCCTTCCTGGGGCATGCCGAGTTGGATAACAGCCGGCCGCGCCCGAGCAGCAGTCTGCAGGGGCGCACCGCGCTGCTGCTCGAAGCCAGTCAGGAGCAACGGGCAGTGATGGAACAGGCCTGTCGCGATGCCGGGATGCGCTACGTGTCGGTCGACCAGGCCGACAAGCTGGGTCGTGCACTGGAGAGTCACAGCGGTGCGCTTGACCTGGTGGTGCTGGCGGATGATCGCCGTGGCCTGGATCTCGAAGGGCTGGCCCGTACCGTGGAAAAGCTGCGTGGTGAACCCTTGCCCACGGTGTTCATTCACTACGCCCGTCGCCCGATATCGGCGCTGGCCGACAACACAGTGGAACTGGCCAAGCCCTTCGTGACCCCGGTGCTGTGGGATGCCATGGCCATGGCGGTGGGCAGCCAGATCGACAGCCAGCTAAACCCCTCGGTGCTGCTCAATACCGTGCCCGAGGGCACGGGCGCGCGGGTGCTGGTGGCGGAGGATGACAGTATCAACGCCAAGCTCATGGACAGCCTGTTGCGCAAGGCCGGCCACGAGGTGGTGCTGGTGCGTGACGGTCAACGGGCGCTGGAGGCGGCGCTGGCCGAGCCCTTCGACCTGGCGCTGGTGGACCTGCGCATGCCACGGATGGACGGGGTTGATTTCACCCGCGCCTACCGGGCGCAGGAACAGCAGGGCCAGCGCCTGCCGATCGTGGCGTTGACCGCCAATGCCGCCGAGGACGCCCGTGCCGAGTGCATGGAGGCGGGCATGGACGACTTCCTCACCAAGCCGGTGGATCCGGAATTGCTCGACCGATTGCTGCGCCGTCACCAGCGCCACGACACGGCCTAGGCGGCGGGCTCCGCGGCGCCCTGGGGCACCGTCTCAACGTTGCGGCGGCGGGCCAGACCCTTGTCGATCAGGTTCTTCACCGCGATCATCATCCCCAGGCCGATGAAGGCGCCCGGCGGCAGGATCGCCAGCAGCACGCCGGGATAATCCTCTCCCAGGCTGAGGGTCCAGCCCCGCGCCGCCTCACCGAACATCAGCTGGGCGCCGGCGAACAGCGTGCCCTGGCCGATCAGTTCGCGGCTGGCGCCCAGGGTGACCAGCGCCAGGGTGAAACCCAGGCCGATGGACACGCCATCCAGCAGCGACCGGCGCAACGGGTTGCGCGATGCGTAGGCCTCGGCGCGGCCGATGATGGCGCAGTTGGTGACGATCAGCGGAATGAAGATGCCGAGGATGTTGTACAACTCGTGGAAGAAGGCGTTCATGCTCAGCTCCACGGCGGTGACGAAGGAGGCGATCACCAGCACGAACACCGGCAGGCGGATCTCCGGCCGCACCAGGTTGCGGATCAGCGACACCGTGCCGTTGGACAGGGTCAGCACCGCGGTGGTGGCCAGCCCCAGCCCCAGCGCGTTGACGAAGCTGTTGGACACCGCCAGCAGCGGACACAGCCCCAGCAGCGCCACCAGTGCCTGGTTGTTGGTCCACAGGCCGTCGCGGATGATCTTGCCGTAGCCGTCGCTCATGGTCGTTGCTCCGTTTCATCCGGGGTGCCGAACAACTCGGCGCGGTGCGCCGTGGTCCAGTCCAGGGTCTTCTTCACCGCCTTGACCACCGCCCGCGGCGTGATGGTGGCGCCGGTGAACTGGTCGAACTCGCCGCCATCCTTCTTCACCTTCCAGCGTGCCGGGGCGGGGTCACTCAGGCTACGCCCTGCAAAGTGGGTGATCCAGTCGCTGCGCCGGGCATCGATCTTGTCGCCCAGGCCCGGGGTCTCCTTGTGCGACAAAACCCGCACCCCGGCCAGGCTGCCGTCGGCACGGATGCCGATGATCAGCCGGATCGGGCCGTTGTAGCCATCCGGTGCCACCACCGGGCTGAGCACCACGGCCACCGGCTGGCCGGCGCGGCGGCCGGTGTAGATGGTGGTGGTGTCCGCGCCCAGCGCGTCGACGGCCTGTACCGCGTGGGTGTCCGCCAGGATGTCATTGTCGATCTCGCCGGCCGGCACCAGGGTCGTTATCTGGCGCAGCAGCGCATCGCGCTCGTTCTGCGCGATGCGCTCGGCGGTGCCCTCCCAGGTCAGCGCCACCAGGCCCGAGCCCAGCACGCCGAACAGCCCCAGCAGGGCGCCACCGATCAGCGCCGGGCGCTTAGCCATCGCCGTTCTCCCGCTGCCCGAACACCCTGGGCTGGGTGTAGTAGTCGATGGTGGGCGCGGCCATGTTCATCAGCAGCACGGCGAATGCCACCGCATCCGGATAGCCGCCGTAGCTGCGGATCAGGAACACCAGCACCCCGATCAGCGCGCCATAGATCAGCTTGCCGCGGTTGGTGGTGGCGGCCGACACCGGATCGGTGGCGATGAAGAAGGCGCCCAGCATGGTGGCGCCGCTGAACAGGTGGAACAGCGGCTCGGGGTGGGTGTTGGCGTCCACCATGTTGAACAGCAGCGCGATGATGAACAGTCCGCCCAGCATGCCCACCGGGATGTGCCAGCTGATGATGCGCCGCCAGATCAGGTACAGGCCGCCGAGCAGATAGAAGCCGGCCACCCATTCCCAGCCCACCGCGCCGACGCTGCCCCACAGCGGGCTCTGGCGGATCTCGCCGATCATGCGGTTCATGTCCAGGCCGGTACGCATCTGGTCCAGCGGCGTGGCGCCGGTCAGTGCATCCCAGCCGATGCCCGACGGCAGGCCGCCGGTAAGGATCAGCCGCAGGCTTTCGGCGAAGCTGGGGACGTGCTCGGCCAGGCCGGCCGGTGGCAGCCAGCGGGTCATCTCAAGCGGAAACGACACCAGCAGCAGCACGTAGCCGGCCATGGCCGGATTGAACGGGTTGTAGCCCAGCCCACCGTACAGCTGCTTGGCGATGACGATGGCGAACAGCACCCCCAGCACCGTCAGCCACCAGGGCAGGGTGGGCGGCAGGGCCAGGCCGAGCAGCACCGCGGTAAGCAATGCGGACAGGTCACCCAGGGTGGACAGCACCGGCCGGCCGCGCAGCCGCAGCACCACGGCCTCGGCCAACAGCGCGGTGACCGAGGCGATGGCGATGTTGATCAGCACCCCCCAGCCGAAGAACCACACCAGCGCGATGATGCCCGGCACCAGCGCCAGCAGTACCTCGGCCATCACCCGGGTGATCGAGTTCGACCCGATGGAATGGGGAGAAGTCGTGGTTGCGAATTCCACCGCTCAGGCCTCCGGGCTCTGTGGGTCGGCGTTGCCGGTCTGGCCCGCCGCGTCTGTCTTGGTGCTGACTGACTCGGCTTGGGCGGCCTTCTTGGCGGCCACGCGCTGCATGGCTGCCTCGATGGCGGCCTTCTTCGGGTCGGTACCGCGGCCCTTGGGTTTGGCCTCCAGGGCCTCTTTCTTCTTGCGCAGCTTGGCCTTGCGCTCCGCCTCCAGCCGCTCGATGCGCGCTTGGCGGGACTCGTGACGCCGCCGCGCAATATCCGATTTTGCCTTGTCCCGCTCCTGGCTCCAGATGGCGGTCTTGGCGTAGCGGTAGTACTGCACCAGCGGGATGTGCGAGGGACAGACGTGAGCACAGCAGCCGCACTCGATGCAGTCGAACAGGTGGTAATCCTGCACCTTGTCCAGGTCGCGGGCGCGGGCATGCCAGTACAGCTGCTGCGGCAGCAGCAGGGCGGGACAGACCTCTGCGCAGCGGCCGCAGCGGATGCAGGGCTGGGCGGGCGGCGGTTCGGGAGCCTCGGCCTGCGATGTCAGCAGCAGGCAGTTGGCTGCCTTGGTGATGGGCAGCGCGTCGGTATGCAGGGCGAAGCCCATCATCGGTCCGCCCAGGATCAGGCGATGAGCGGCATCGGTGTAGCCGCCGGCCTGTTCGATCAGCTGGTTCATGGGGCTGCCCAGGCGCACCCGGAAGTTGCCGGGTTCGGCCACGCCCTGGCCGGTGACGGTGACGATGCGTTCGATCAGCGGCCGGCCTGCCAGCACCGCGTCGGCGACCGCAGCGGCGGTGGCAACGTTCTGGCACAGCACGCCGATTTCGGCAGGCAGGCCGTGGCTGGGCACCTCGCGGCCGGTGAGCAGCTGGATCAGCTGCTTCTCGCCGCCACTGGGATACCTGGCCGGCACCACCAGGATGTGGGTGTCCGGGCAGCCGCTGTGTTCCAGGGCCAGTTGCAGCGCAGCGATGGCCTCGGGCTTGTTGGCTTCGATGCCGATCAGGCATTCCCTGGCACCGACCACGTGGCGGATGATGGCCAGACCGGCCAGCACCTTGTCCGGCTGCTCGCGCATCAGCATGTCGTCGCAGCTGATGTAGGGCTCGCACTCGGCGGCGTTCAGGATCAGGGTGTGGATCGGGTGATCCGGTCCGGGGTTCACCTTCACGCTGGTGGGAAAACCGGCGCCGCCCAGGCCGACGATGCCGGCCCAGCGGATGCGCTCGCGCAGCTCGGCCGGGTTCACTTCCCCATAGTTCGGCCAGGGCGCGGGCAGCTCCGCCCATTCATCCCGGCCGTCGCTGTCGATGACGATGCACGGCGCCTTCAGTCCGGACGGGTGCGGGATGGCGTACTCGCCGATCTCCACCACGGTGCCGGAGCAGGGCGCGTGGATGGGCGCGCTGATGTATTCGGCGGAGCGGGCTATCACCTGGCCGGTCAGCACCCGTTCGCCGACCTTCACCAGTGGTTCGTCGGGCTCGCCGATGTGCTGCTGCAGCGGCAGGGTGAAGCGCGTTGCCAGCGGCATGTCGGCTACCGGCGCGCTGGTGGACTCGGCCTTGTGGCCGGGCAGGTCCAGGCCGCCGTGGAAATTGAAGATGGGACGCTGCAGTTCGCTCACCCGCGTGCCTCTTTGTTCTGTGCGGCAGGGTAAGGCCACTGCCAGGTGTCGGGCGTGGCGACAATGGGCGTCATGATGATGCACTCCACCGGGCAGGGCGGGATGCACAGCTCGCAGCCGGTGCACTCGTCGGCGATCACCGTGTGCATCTGCTTGGCGGCGCCGAGGATGGCGTCCACCGGGCAGGCCTGGATGCACAGGGTGCAGCCGATGCAGTCCTTCTCGATGATGACGGCTACCGACTTGGGCTTCTCGGCGGCCTCTTCGTCAGCCAATGCCACCGGGTCGCGTCCCAGCAGGTCGGCCAGCGCGATCATGGTGGCCTCGCCGCCCGGCGGGCAGCGGTTGATCTCGGCCTCGCCGGCGGCGATGGCCTCGGCATAGGGGCGGCAGCCGGCATAGCTGCACTGGCCGCACTGGGTCTGCGGCAGCAGCGCGTCGATCTGGTCGACGATGGGGTCGCCCTCGACGCGGAACTTGACCGCCGAGTAGCCCAGCAGCAGGCCGAAGGCGACGGCCAGGCCGGCGATGGCGAGGATGGCGTAGAGCACCGCGCGTTACCCCGCCACCAGGCCGGCAAAGCCCATGAAGGCCATCGACATCAGGCCGGCGGTGATCAGCGCGATGGCGTTGCCCTGGAAAGGTTCGGGTACGTCGGCCACGGTGACCCTTTCCCTGACGGCGGCGAACAGCACCAGCACCATGGAGAAACCGACCGCAGCACCGAAGCCGTAAAGTGCGGACTCGACGAAGCCATGCTGCTGCTGGGTGTTCAGCAGCGCCACGCCCAGCACCGCGCAGTTGGTGGTGATCAGCGGCAGGAAGATGCCCAGCACCTGGTACAGCAGCGGGCTGGTCTTGTGCATCACCATCTCGGTGAACTGCACCACCACCGCGATCACCAGGATGAAGGCGATGGTCTGCAGGTACTCCAGCCCCAGCGGGGTGAGCAGGTAGGTGTTGACCAGGTAGCTGCACACCGAGGACAGGGTCAGCACGAAGGTGGTGGCCAGGCCCATGCCCATTGCCGTTTCAAGCTTGCGCGACACGCCCATGAAGGGGCACAGGCCTAGAAACTTCACCAGCACGAAGTTGTTGACCAGTACGGTACTGACCAGGATCAGGGCGTATTCGGTCATCGATTCATGTCCGGTTGCATGGCTTGGTGGCTCACGTTAGCCGGCGAGGCGTCGGCTTACAAACTCCTGTCGGTGCGGTTACTTCACCTTCATGCCCGGCCGGGCGCCGTCATCCGGGTTGAGGATGAACAGGTCTTTCCCCCCGGGACCGGCCGCCAGCACCATGCCCTCGGACAGGCCGAACTTCATCTTGCGCGGCGCCAGGTTGGCGACCATGACGGTCAGCTTGCCTTCCAGGTCCTTCGGGTCGTAGGCCGACTTGATGCCGGCGAACACGTTGCGCATCTCGCCGCCCAGGTCCAGGGTCAACTGCAGCAGCTTGTCGGCGCCTTCCACGTGCTCGGCCTTGATGATGCGCACCACGCGCAGATCGACCTTGGCGAAGGTATCAAAATCAATCGTTTCGCCGATGGGGTCCTTGGTCAGCGGGCTGTCGGTGGCCGGCTTTGCCGGTTGAGATTGAGCGCCGGCTTTCGGCTGGGCGGCAAGGTCCTCCTTCGACTGCTCCACCATCTTGTCGATCTGGCTGGCCTCGATGCGGGTCATCAGCGGCTTGAACTTGGCCACAGTGTGCCCGCCCAGCGGCTCGGCGATCTTGTCCCAGGTCAGGGGTTCGATTTGCAGGAAGGCCTCGGACTGCGCGGCGATGCCCGGCAGGATGGGCCGCAGGTAGCCGATCAGCACCCGGAACAGCTCGATGCCCATGGAGCAGATGGCGTGCAGTTCGGCATCGCGGCCTTCCTGCTTGGCCACCACCCAGGGCGCCTTCTCGTCAATGTACTGGTTGGCCAGGTCGGCCAGCGCCATGATCTCGCGCACCGCGCGGCCGAATTCGCGGGCCTCGTACAGCTTGGCGATCTCGTCGCCGGAGCGGGCAAAGGTCTTGAACAGGCCGGGCTCGGCGAGTTCGGCGGCCAGCTTGCCGTCGAAGCGCTTGGCGATGAAGCCGGCGCAGCGGCTGGCGATGTTCACCACCTTGCCCACCAGGTCGGCGTTCACCCGCGCGACGAAGTCTTCCAGGTTCAAATCGATGTCGTCGATGCCGTCGCTCAGCTTGGCGGCGAAGTAGTAGCGCAGCGCCTCGGGGTTGAGGTGGTCCAGGTAGGTGCGGGCCTTGATGAAGGTGCCGCGGGACTTGGACATCTTGGCCCCGTCCACGGTGAGGAAGCCGTGGCAGAACACCTTGCTCGGCTTGCGCAGCCCGGCGCCTTCGAGCATGGCCGGCCAGAACAGGGTGTGGAAATAGGCGATGTCCTTGCCGATGAAGTGGTACAGCTCGGTGTCCGAGTCCTTGGCCCACCAGGCGTCGAAGTCCAGCCCGGCCTTGTCGCACAGCTGGCGGAAGCTGGCCATGTAGCCGATCGGCGCGTCCATCCATACATAGAAGAACTTGCCCGGCGCGTCGGGGATCTCGAAGCCGAAGTAGGGTGCGTCGCGGGAGATCTCCCAGTCGCGCAGGCCGCCCTCGAACCACTCGTTGAGCTTGTGGGCGATGGCCGGCTGCAGCTGGCCGCCACCGGTCCACTTGCGCAGCATCGATTCGAAATGGCCCAGATCGAAGAAGTACTGCTCGGTATCCTTCTGCACCGGGGTGGTGCCGGACACGGCGGACACCGGGTTCTTCAGATCCGACGGCGAATAGGTGGCGCCGCACACCTCGCAGTTGTCGCCGTACTGGTCCTCGGCTCCGCACTTGGGGCAGGTACCCTTGATGAAGCGGTCCGGCAGGAACATCTGTTCCTGCGGGTCGTAGGGGCGCTGGATGGTGCGGGTGCTGATGTGGCCGGCCGCGCGGTTGGCCAGGTAGATCTGGCTGGCCAGGACGCGGTTCTCGTCCGAGTGGGTGCTGCCGTAGTTGTCGAACTCGACGGCGAAACCGGCGAAGTCGGCCTGGTGTTCCTCGGCGGTCTTGGCGATCAGCGCTTCCGGGGTGATGCCCTCGGCCCGGGCGCGCAGCATGATCGGGGTGCCGTGGGCGTCGTCGGCGCACACGTACCAGCATTCATTGCCGCGCATCTTCTGGAAGCGCACCCAGATGTCGGTCTGGATGTATTCCACCAGGTGGCCGATGTGGATGGGCCCGTTGGCGTAGGGCAGGGCGCTGGTGACCAGGATTTGGCGTGGCTTTTGGGACATGATGGGGGCGTCGGACCGGCTGCTGGGGTTTAGCCGCGCATTATTTCATATCCCGTGGTCTGATGGCTGCGTTGGGGGAAGGTTTAGGTTGCCCCTGAAACGCCGAAAAATCGCTCCACCGCTAAAGACCCACCTTTTACCTTGGGAATTGCCGGCCCGTTTGTGTAAAATTCGCGTCCAGTTTTCCCGAACACCTAACTCACAGCACGCGACCGGCCGCCCCGGTGTCATCCATCGGGCGCCCCTTGCAGGAGATTTGGCAGTTATGTCCAACGTGACCAAAGAACAGATCGAAGACGCCATCAAGGCTTACATCGAGCCCCACATGGAGAAGGACCTGGTCAGCACCAAGTGCGTCAAGGGCATCGACATCGATGGCGACAAGGTCAAGGTCACCGTGGTGTTGGGCTTCCCCGCCAAGGGCATCAAGGCCGAGATCAGCGATGCCGTGAAGGCCGCGGTCGAGGCGCTGGACGGCGTGTCCTCCTGCGAAGTCGACCTGACCTGGAAGATCGTCGCCCACTCGGTGCAGAAGTCGCTCAAGCCCATCGACAGCGTCAAGAACATCATCGCCGTTGCCTCCGGCAAGGGTGGTGTGGGCAAGTCCACCACCGCGGTGAACCTGGCCCTGGCCCTGTCAGCCGAGGGCGCCACCGTCGGTATCCTGGACGCCGACATCTACGGCCCGTCGCAGCCGCGCATGCTGGGCATCTCCGGCAAGCCGGAGTCCAAGGACGGCTCCAGCCTGGAGCCCATGATGAGCTATGACATCCAGGCCATGTCCATCGGCTTCCTGATCGACGAGGAGACCCCGATGATCTGGCGTGGCCCGATGGTCACCCAGGCACTCGAGCAACTTTTGAACGACACCAACTGGGCCGACCTGGATTACCTGATCATCGACCTGCCGCCCGGCACCGGTGACACCCAGCTGACCCTGGCGCAGAAGGTGCCGGTGTCCGGCGCCGTCATCGTCACCACCCCGCAGGACATCGCTCTGCTCGACGCCCGCAAGGGTTTCAAGATGTTCGAGAAGGTGGAGGTGCCGGTGCTGGGCATCGTGGAGAACATGTCCATCCACATCTGCTCCAGCTGTGGCCACGAGGAGCACATCTTCGGTGAAGGCGGCGGTCAGCGCATGGCCGAGCAGTACGGCGTGGACTTCCTCGGCGCCCTGCCGCTGGAAATGCGCATCCGCGAAGAGGCCGATGCCGGCAAGCCCACCGTGGTGGCCGATCCCGAGTCCCGTCCGGCGCAGATCTATCGCGAAATCGCGCGCAAGACCGCGGCCAAGCTGGCCATGCAGGCCAAGAGCTACGCCTCCAAGTTCCCCAACATCGTGATCCAGAACAACTGATCCCGTTGGGAGAGGCGCGGGGCCACAACGGCCCGAGTCCAGGCATGAAAAAGCCCCGCTTCGGCGGGGCTTTTTCATGGTCGGCAGGAGGCGGCCTTCAGGCGATGCGACGACGTATCAGGCCAGGCTGCCGGGCAGACTGAATGGGTTGGTGCCACGGGTCTTCAGGTAAGTCCAGGTGCATGTCCCCTGCCTTTCTGGGCGACGGCACCGGCATGGATGGTCATGGCGCCGACGTGCAGCGTGGATATGCCCACAGCTGGGGCATACTTTGGCCCGGGTGAGACGTGCCATGGCGGCCTTTCTCTCGTGTTTGTTTGGATGCGGTTCAGGGGCACCGGCGCGGCTTCCCTCCCTGGATTCGCGCCTGCGTTTTTCACTGTAGTAACATGACGCTCCTTTTGTCCATTAAACGCTTTCTGACGAGTCCTCCATGAGCATCAAATCCGACCGCTGGATCCGCCGCATGGCCGAGCAACACGGCATGATCGAACCCTTTGTCCCGGGTCAGATCCGTGATGGCGACAATGGCCGGATGATCTCCTACGGCACCTCCAGCTACGGTTACGATGTGCGCTGCGCCGACGAGTTCAAGATCTTCACCAACATCAACTCGGCGGTGGTCGACCCGAAGAATTTCGACGACACCAGCTTCATCGATGTGAAGTCGGACGTGTGCATCATCCCGCCCAACTCCTTTGCCCTGGCCCGCACCGTGGAGTACATCCGCATCCCGCGCAACGTGCTGACCATCTGCCTGGGCAAGTCCACCTATGCCCGCTGTGGCATCATCGTCAACGTCACGCCGCTGGAGCCGGAGTGGGAAGGGCATGTCACCCTGGAGTTCTCCAATACCACCACGCTGCCGGCCAAGATCTACGCCAACGAGGGCGTGGCGCAGTTCCTGTTCTTCGAGTCCGACGAGGTCTGCGAGACCTCCTATGCCGATCGCGGTGGCAAGTACCAGGGGCAGACCGGCGTTACCTTGCCCAAGTCCTGAGTGACTGTTACTTTGCTTTACAGGTGAGTGAAGGCAAGGCATGCATTGGTTTTGTCAGCCTTATCTGGCAAGCCGGTTTTTCCTCTTTGCTTCCAATAACTTGAGTCAATGCATCAACATCCGTCAAGGTGAGTTGGTCCGGTACTTGCTCAATACAAAAACCTTAAATTTCGTTCGGATGAAGAACCGGTCGTGCCATTTGGCAAAATCATCAGGGGAGAGGGCAGGACGTGCGCATATTGCTGTGGAATGACAAGAAGCGGGTGGCGATGATCGCTGTCGTCGGTCTGGCGATGCTCGGCCTCGGTGGCTGCCAGTGGGGCAAGACTGCTGGCGGCGTGGCGGTGGTCGACCTGGACGCGGTGGCCAAGACCGTCGGCCGAGACCAGGTGATTACTGAGCAGGTGCAGATCTTTGCCAAGGAGCAGGAGACGAAGCTGCTGGAGCTCAAGAGCGAGTTGGAACAGCAGGTCACCAGCGCCAGCGAAAAGCTGGGCGAGGATGCCTCCGACCAGGACAAGCAGTCACTCAACAGCCTGGTGGTGGATGCGCGTACCCAACTCACCCGCGAACTGGGACAGGCCCGTCAGTCTGCTCAGCAATTGCGCCTGCAACTGGTGCGTGAATTTGCCGTCGAGGTCCAGCCCATCGCCCGGCGCGAGGCCGAGGCTCGTGGCTTGACGGTGGTGATGGTCAAGCAGCCCGGACTGCTGGTGGTGGCGCCTGAAGCTGACATCACCGATGCCGTGGTTCAGGCGCTCGGGAAGCAGCCCGGCGCGGCCAGTGTGGCGCCTGCCTTGCCAAAGGCGGACGCCAAGTAAGACGCGCAGCCGCCGTGACCATACCAAGGCCCCGCATCGCGGGGCCTTGTGCGTTCTGGGGTCAGGCTACAAGCGCCGGCTTACAGGCTGTGGGGTTCTGCCAGTGGCTGGTTGTCGAATACTGGTGCCGTGCTGTTCCAGCGCAGTCGGCCTTCGCTGAACCACCGCACCACGGCGGGATACAGCCGGTGCTCCTGCTCCAGCACCCGCGCCGCGAGGCTCTGCGGCGTGTCGCCCGGCAGCACCGCTACCTTCGCCTGGGCCACCACAGGCCCACCGTCCAGTTCCTCGGTGACGAAGTGCACGCTGCAGCCGTGTTCGACGTCGCCGGCCTCAAGGGCGCGGGCGTGGGTGTTCAGGCCCTGGTATTTGGGTAGCAGGGAAGGGTGGATGTTGAGCATGCGTCCGGCGTAGTGGCGCACGAAGCCGGGGGTGAGGATGCGCATGAAGCCGGCTAGCACCACCAGTCCGGGCTTGAAACCGTCGATCAACCCGGCCAGCGCGGTGTCGAAGGTCTCGCGGTCGGCGAACTCCCGGTGATCCAGCACTGCGGTGGCGATACCGGCCTGTGCGGCGCGCACCAGGCCGTAGGCGTCGGCCTTGTTGCTGACCACGGCGACGATCTCATAGGCCCCGCTGGCATTGGCGCCATCGATCAGCGCCTGCAGGTTGGAACCGCCGCCGGAGATCAGCACCACCACCGGCAGCTTGCCGTCGTCACTCATGCGGTATAGCGGACGCAGGGCTCGGCGCAGTCGCAGGCCTCGATCTGGCCGAGGCGGTAGACGGTTTCGCCCTGGGCCTCGAGGATTTGTGTGGCCTTGGCGACGTCGGCCGCGGCAACGCACACCACCATGCCGATGCCGCAGTTGAAGGTGCGCAGCATCTCTTTCGCATCGATGTTGCCCTGCTGCTGCAGCCAGTCGAACACCGGCGGGCGCGGCCAGCTGTGCGGGTCGATAGCCGCGGCGGTATTCTCGGGCAGCACGCGGGGCACGTTCTCGGTCAGGCCGCCGCCGGTGTTGTGGGCCAGGGCGTGCACGTTGACTTCTTTGAACAACGCCAGCAGCTGCTTGACGTAGATGCGGGTGGGCGCCAGCAGCGCCTCGCCCAGGGTGGTGTCACCCATCGGTTGCGCCAGGTCTGCGCCGGACACCTCCAGCACCTTGCGGATCAGCGAGTAACCGTTGGAGTGCGGGCCGGAGGAGGCCAAGCCCAGCAGCACGTCGCCAACGGCTACCTTGTCGGCGGTGATCATCTTGGACTTCTCGACGATGCCCACCGAGAAGCCGGCCAGATCGTAATCCTCGCCGCTGTACATGCCCGGCATCTCGGCGGTCTCGCCGCCGGTCAGCGCGCAGCCGGCGCGGGAGCAGCCCTCGGCGATGCCGCTGATGATGTCGGCGCCCTTGTCCACCTCCAGCTTGCCGGTGGCGTAGTAGTCGAGGAAGAACAGCGGCTCGGCGCCGGTCACCACGATGTCGTTGACGCACATGGCCACCAGGTCGATGCCGATGGTGTCGTGCTTGTTCATCATCATCGCCAATTTGAGTTTGGTGCCGACGCCGTCGGTGCCGGATACCAGTATCGGCTGCTGGTAATCGGCGATGGGCAGCTCGAAAAGGGCGCCGAAGCCGCCCAGGCCGGTCATCACGCCGGGGCGGAAGGTCTTCTTCACCACCGGCTTGATGCGTTCCACCAGGGCGTTGCCGGCGTCGATGTCCACGCCGGCCTGGCGATAGCTGAGGCCGGTGTCTTGCTGGTCGGGGGATTCAGTGCTCAAGGGGCTGCTCCGCGGCAGTGATGCGAGAAGACGGGCATTTTAGCAAGCTGTCCAGCATCGCGGCAGGCTTTGTGCTTCTGCCCTTCACGCAGCCGGGATAGAATCGGCCGTTATGAGAACAAACATCCCCGTTCTGGCCCGAGGGCTGCTCGCCGCATGGCTGATCTGGCTGGCGTTGCCGGCCGGCGCCGTGACCATTGCCGATCTGTACGAAGCCGAGGTGCCGGTCGCCGGCGAAGACGTCGACAGTCGCAACCAGGCCATCGGCCAGGCCATGGTGCAGGTGCTGATCAAGCTGACTGGTCGTGATCCCGCGCCTGGCGCGTCGACCCTGGCCGCACAGGCCCCCAGTTATGTGCAGCAGTACCGGTTCCGCCGCAGCGTCACCCCGGAGGGCGAGGCCCGCAGCCGTCTGTGGGTGCGTTTCGACAAACTGGGCCTGGACCGGGCACTGCGCGAGCGTGGGCTGCCGCTGTGGGGCAGCAGTCGCCCCGGCGTGCTGGTGTGGCTGGGCGCCGAACAGTCGGGACGACGGGAACTGGTCGGCGCCGACGCCGGGCTGGCGCAGTCGCTGAGCACTGCTGCCGAAGCCCGCGGCCTGCCGGTGCAATGGCCGTTGCTGGATCTGGAGGACCAAGCCCGCCTGACCACCGCGGATCTGTGGAGCGACTACGCTACGGCGGTGATCCAGGCCTCGGCCCGTTATACCCAGCCACTGGTGCTTACCGGCAGGTTGCGCCAGGTGTCCTCGGATCACTGGGAGGGCCGCTGGACCCTGTATGAAGGCGAGCAGTCCCGCGCCCTGAGCAGCACGGGTGCCGACGGCGCTCAGGCTGTCGCTGGCGCCGTTGCGCAGTTGGCCGAATTGCTGGCGGCGCGTTATGCCCCGGCCGGCGGGCAGAACGGCCCACAGCCGGTGCGGCTGCAGATCAAGGGCGTGGACGGGGTGCGTGACTATGCCCGGGTGCTCAAGCTGGTGGGTGAGCGCGAGGTGGTTGATCGTGTGGTGCTGCGCAGCGCCGAGGCTGACAGCCTGTTGCTGGAGGTACTGACCCGCGGCGGCCGCGACGCCCTGGCGCAGGTGCTGGATCTGGTGCGTGAACTGAGCCGCGAGCCCGATCCATTGCCGCCGATACCGAGTTTCACACCGCCGGCCCCATTGCCGCCGGCCCGGCCGTCGGTCGCACCTGGGCCTGCGGATGCGCCCATGCCGCCCTCCGAGGGAGCGGCTCCGGTGGTGGATGGCGCGCTGCTGCCTGCGATCACGCCGGCCGACGAGGGGCCGGTTGTGCCCGTGATTGCCAGCCCGGTCGTGGCGCCCGCCCCGCCGCCGGTGGACCTGGTGTATCGCCTGCGGCTGTGAGCCAGGCGTTCGGCTTCTTGTTATGACGCTCCGCGACATCCCCAACCTGATCAGCATCGCCCGCATCCTGCTGGTGGCGCCAGTGGTGTGGGCGCTGCTGGAAGGGCGTTATCAGCTGGCCATCGTGCTGTTTGCCGTGGCCGGTATCTCTGACGCGGTGGACGGTTTCCTGGCCAAGCACTTTCACTGGGAAAGCCGGCTGGGCGGGGTGCTGGATCCGCTGGCGGACAAGCTGCTGCTGATCGGCACCTTCCTGTCGCTGGCCTGGCTGGGGATGATCTCCTGGTGGCTGGTGGTGCTGATCCTGTGCCGCGACCTGATCGTGATCGGCGGGGGCGTGGTGTACAACTGGCTGATCGAACCCTTTCACGCCGAACCGTCCTGGAGCAGCAAGATCAGCACCACGCTGCAGATCGCACTGGGGGTGGCAGCGCTGTTTCACCTCGGCATCATGCCGCTGCCGGTGCTGTGGTTCGACTGGCTGGAATGGCTGGTGGCCGCGGCGGTGGTGCTAAGCGGTCTGGGTTATGTCTACGAATGGAGTCGGCGGGCGATGCATCATGACCCACACTGAATCCTGGCGCTGGTTCGGACTGGCCGTGCTGCTGGTCGTGGCGGTGCTGCTGTACCTGCTGTCGCCCATCCTGATGCCCTTCCTGGTCAGTGCTGCGCTGGCTTATCTGGGCGATCCGCTGGTGGATCGGCTGGAGCGGCTCAAGCTGGGTCGCTTCCGCCTGCCGCGCACCGCGGCGGTGAGCCTGGTGTTCCTGGTGTTCGTGCTGGCGCTGCTGGTGCTGTTGGTGGTGCTGGTGCCGCAGTTGGAGGCGCAGATCAGCGCACTGCTGAAGAAGGCGCCGGGCTACCTGGAGTGGCTGCGGGTCAACGTCATCCCCTGGCTACGTGAACGCCTGCAGATCGAGGGCGGCTTGACCGACCTGGACATGCTGCGCGATGCACTCAGCCAGCACTGGCAGCAGGCCGGCGGCATTGTCACCGGTGCCTTGGGCACGGTGTCGAAGTCGGGGCTGACGCTGCTGGGCTGGATGGCCAATATTCTGCTGATCCCGGTGATCACCTTTTATCTGCTGCGCGACTGGGATCACATCATCGCCGGCCTGCGCGACCTGCTACCGCGCGACTCGGCGAGCACCTGGCTGGGGCTGGCCCGCGAATCGGACGAGGTGCTCAGCGCCTTCTTGCGCGGTCAGATGGCGGTGATGGCGGCACTGTCGCTGATCTATGTCGCCGGCCTGTGGGCGGTGGGGCTGGACTTCGCCCTGCTGATCGGGCTGCTGGCGGGCGTGGTCAGCTTCGTGCCCTACCTGGGACTGATCGTTGGCATCCTGTTGGCGGGCATCGCCTCGGTGCTGCAGTACCAGGGGCCGGATGGCCTGCTGGGCGTGGCGGCGGTGTTCGTGGTGGCGCAGCTGCTGGAGGGCAGCGTGCTGACGCCAAAGCTGGTGGGCGACCGCATCGGTCTGCACCCGGTGGCGGTGATCTTCGCGGTTATGGCCGGCGGCCAAATATACGGTTTCTTTGGGATTCTTCTGGCGCTTCCAGTTGCGGCGGTGGCGATGGTGGGTCTGCGGCACTTGTTCGCGCGCTATCGGACGGCGGCCTGCTGATCGCAGCCGCCGCCTTGGGCTCCATGCCCTGGTATTCATGCGTCTGCCCCCTGTCGTCGCTGCAGCGCAGGTGAGTGGTATCCAGCAGTTCGCAGATCAGCTGTTGCGGCTCCCGTTCCACCCGCTCGCGCAGCTGCTGCTCGGTGATCGCCTCGCCACCTTCCTCGCCATAGCCGCCGGGCGGTGCCTGCAGCACGCCGGTGACCTCGGGTCGATAGCTGATGACGAAGCCGCCGTTGCCGCCGAATTCGCCAAGCACGGCCACCAGCCGGAAGGCATAGGGTCGGCCGAGCAGCGACGAGCGTCGCGGTTCGGACTGGCAGATGAGTTGCTGGCCCTGGTCTGTGCAGCTGGTCTCGCTGGAGGGCAGGTAGAGGGCCGGCCGGCCGGCTTTTTCCCAGTGCGAGGCCAGCAACTGCTCGATGCTGCGGCGGGCTGGTGGCTGGCTGGGTTGCGGTTTTTCCGGCGGTTTCCGTGCCGGTGGCGGCTCAGCCTTGGCCGTGCGCGCCGGAGGCGGTTTGACGCGCTTGGTCGGTTTCGGCGCCTCGAGCGCGGGTGCCTGTTGGACAACCTCGGCCGGTGATGGCTCCGTTGCAGGCGGGCGTGCACGCCGCACCTCCGGTGCCGGTGGCGGCTTGTACAGGTTGCTGTCGGTGCTGGCCCGCTCCGTCCAGGCGGCGGCCTTGGCCTTGTCCTGCGGCACGCCCTGGCCGAGCGCGTACATCTTTGACAGGTAGGGGATGGCGGCCTGGCTGCCGCCCTCGGCGGCGCGCAGGAACCAGGCGTGGGCCTGGCTGCGGTCCTTTTCGACACCCTTGCCCCAGTAATAGGCATAGCCCACCTGATAGGCGCCCTGGGCGTGGCCCTGGTCGGCCGCGGCACGGTACCACTTCAGGGCCTCGCTGCGGCTGCCGGCGGTGCCCATGCCCAGTTCGTACATCTCGCCAACGGCGTACATGGCCGGGACGTCGCCGGCCTCGGCGCTGCGTAACTGGGTGGTGAATTCCTGCTCGAGGTCACCCGCCTGGGCGGTGAGAAAACACATCAATGCCAGCGCGATCAGGGTCACGCTGTGTCCAAACCGCGGGGTCGACATAGGTCACTCCTTCGGTGACGGCCGATGCTTTGTCGGTCGCCATTGTTATGGCTCGTGGTGTTTTTGTTTTGTCAGAGACAATTCGACACTAGCAAACTTGCCGCCCGGCCCCCAAGCGAATCTTGGTGGCAGCTTATTGGCCGGCCAGCAGCTGTTCGCGCACGAAGGGCAGGGTCAGGCCGCGTTGGGCAGCCAGGGCGGCATCGTCGAGGCGGTTCATCAGTGCCAGCAGGCTGGGCAGGTCGCGGGGGGCGCGGTCGAGGATGTAGCGGGCCACCTCGGGTGACAGCTGCAGGCCGCGGCGCCTGGCCTCGTCGGCCAGCAGCAGCAGCTTGTCCTCGTCGGGCAGCGGCTTCAGGCGATAGGGTTCGCCCCAGGCCAGGCGCGAGCGCAGGTCGGGCAGCTGGATGGGCAGTTGTGCCGGGCCGCAGTCGGCGGTGACCACCAGCCGGCGGCCGGCGTCGCGGGCGCGGTTGTAGAGCGCGAACAGCGCCTGCTCCCAGTCGGCCTGGCCGGCGATGGCCTGCACGTCGTCGAGGGCCAGCAGGTCGTAGGCCTCCAGGCCCTCGAGCATGGCCGGGTGCAGTTCGGCGGCGTCGGCCAGCGGCAGGTAGGCGGCGCTCAGGCCGCGCTGTTCGGCGGCGCCGCACAGGCCGGCCAGCAGGTGGCTCTTGCCTACGCCGACCGGGCCGGACAGGTACACCTGGGCCGGCCCCGGTGCGGCCAGCAACTGTTGCAGCGCGGTCAGCGCCTGGCCGTTCTCGCCGGGCACGAAATCCTGCAGGCGTTGCTGCGGGCGCAGCCGCAGGGCCAGCGGCAGTTGTCCGCTCATAGGCCCCGCTTGTAGGCCTTGCCGATCAGCGCGGCGGCCACCATCAGGAACAGTGCCAGGGCGGCCTCGCCGGCGCCCAGCAGGCGGTCCGGGTCACCGGGAGTGGCGGCGGTGACCAGCCCGTGGGTCATGTAGATCAGGCTGACGTAGGCCATGTAGGCGTGGGTCTTGGGGACGGCGCGCAGCATGCCGGGGGCCATCACCAGCAGCGGCAGCAGGGCGACGATCAGCACGCCGGCCAGCGGCATGGAGGTTGGCGGCGAGGTCAGGTTCCAGACCACGATCAGGGCGATCAGGCCGAGGTAACAGCCCAGCGCGAGCTGGCGGACGAAGAATTTCATCAACTGTTGCTTCCCAGGCGCTTGGCCAGTTCGGCCAGGCGTTTGCCCAGGGCGCGGCACAGCGCCTTCTCGTCGTTGGTCACGGCGCGGCTGTTGTCGGTGCCGGCCAGGTGCGAGGGACCATAGGGGGTGCCGCCGGCCTCGGTGTGGAGCAGCTCGGTGGTGGTGTAGGGCAGGCCGCTGATCAGCATGCCGTGATGCAGCAGCGGCAGCATCATCGACAGCAGGGTGGATTCCTGGCCGCCGTGCAGGGTGCCGGTGGAGGTGAACACCCCGGCCGGTTTGCCGGCCAGGCTGCCGGCCAGCCACAGCGGGCTGGTGCCGTCCCAGAAGTACTTCATGGCCGAGGCCATGTTGCCGAAGCGGGTGGGGCTGCCCAGCGCCAGGCCGGCGCAACCCTTCAGGTCGTCCAGGCTGGCGTAAGGTGCGCCCGATTCCGGGATGGAATCCTCGACGGCCTCGCAGACGGTGGATACGGCAGGCACGGTGCGCAGCCGCGCCTCCAGGCCGCCTTCCTCGACGCCGCGGGCGATCATGCGCGCCATCTCGGCGGTGGCGCCGTGGCGGCTGTAGTACAGGACCAGGATGTAGCTCATCAGAGGATATCCAGCACGCTTTCAGGGGGACGGCCGAGGGCCGCCTTGCCGTTGTGGATGACGATGGGGCGCTCGATCAGCTTGGGGTGTGCGACCATGGCGGCGATCAGCTGTTCACGGCTCAGCGCCGGGTCGTCCAGGCCGTTTTCCTGGTATTCGGCCTCCTTGGTGCGCATCAACTGACGCGGCTCCAGGCCCAGCAGATCGAGGATTTCGGCCAGTTCCGCGGCGCTGGGCGGGGTCTTCAGATATTCGACGATCTCGGGCTGGTCGCCCTTGTCCTGCAGCAGTTGCAGGGTCTGGCGGGACTTGCTGCAACGCGGGTTGTGGTAGATCTTTGTGGTCATGGCACGGCTCTGTTGCGATCCGGGCCGGCATTTTATCAGTCCACGGAGGCCAGGTGGCGACGCAAGATGAACAACAGTCAGATGGCAGCTTGATCACGCGGCTGCGCAAGTCTGCGCGGGTCGCGGCGGCCTTCCTGGGTTACGTCGTCGGCAGCTTCGCCCGTCACCAGGGCCCGCAGAATGCCGCCTCCCTGACCTATGCCTTCCTGTTGGCGCTGGTGCCGTTGATGACCGTGACCCTGGCGGTGTTCTCGGCCTTTCCCATGGCGGAGACGGCGAACGAGCTGGTGCAGGACTTCCTGTTCGAGAACTTCGTGCCTGCTGCCGGCGAAGTACTGCAGACCTATTTGTTCGAGTTCAGCAGCAAGGCCTCGCGCCTGAGCGGCGCAAGCTTTCTGGCGTTGATCGTGGTGGCACTGATGATGATGAGCACCATCGACCGTGCCCTGAACACCATCTGGGAGGTGCGCGGTCGGCGCCGGCCGCTGAATACCTTCATGGTGTACTGGGCGGTGTTGTCGCTGGGACCGGTGCTGATCGGCGCCAGCGTGGTGGCGACCTCCTATATGGTGTCGCTGCCCTTGTGGAGCGATACCGCCGGCAGCATCGGCCGGCAGTTGCTGGGCTTGGCGCCGGTGCTGACCTCCATGCTCGGCTTCAGCCTGCTGTATACCCTGGTGCCCAATCGCCAGGTACCGTTGCGTCACGCACTGGCCGGCGGCCTGCTGGCGGCGTTGCTGTTCGAGGTGGCCAAGCGCGGCTTCGCCGCCTACATCACCCATTTCCCCGCCTACGAGGCCATCTACGGGGCATTGGCGGCGGTGCCGATCTTCCTGATATGGGTCTACCTGAGCGCCACGATCATGCTGTTCGGTGCCGAGTTCACCCGCAGCCTGGGTATGTTCCGCTACGTGCCCGGTCGCAAGGGCAGCGCGCCGCTGGGGCTGGCCGAGAGCGTGCGCTTGCTAGGCTATCTGGGACAGGCGCAAACACAGGGTGTGCCGTTGTCGCTGCGGGCATTGGCGCGGCTGGATGACGGCTGGAGCGCACCTCGGGTGGAGGCACTGCTCAACGAACTGCAAGGCGCGCGCCTGGTGCATCGGACCGACAGCGGCCGCTGGGCACTGGCCAGGCCGTTGGAAGGCCTCACCCTGTATGACCTGTATCGGGCCACCGGCTTTGCCTTGCCGGTACCGGGCAGCCCCTTGTGGCCGGCGGATGCCGGGCTCTGCGGACACCTGTCGCAGGCCGATCAGGCGCTGCACGAGGCATTGTCCGCTACGCTGGACAGCGTGGTGGCGGACGCCGGCAAGCCGCTGCCGCTGCGCCGGCGGGCATGAGCATCAGCCACTGTGCATTTACGCCTAGGCGGTGGGCCGGTACTCACACATGCTCGAAGATGGAATCTTCAGGGTTTAGAGCTGTCCCTCAAAGCGTGGGACAGTGGGTGCAGAGAATAGAGATGAAGCCAGAAACCCGAACCTTGTTACTGCGATGGCTGGCCGGCCTGCTGTTGAGCGCCTGGCTGCAACCGGCCTGGGCCGCGCCGCAACTGCAGCTGCCAGACCTGGATGGGCAACTGCATAGCCTGGCGGACTATCGCGGCAAATGGGTGCTGGTGAATTATTGGGCCACTTGGTGTCCGCCCTGCCGCGAGGAACTGCCGGAGCTGGAGATCTTCTACAGCAACAACCGCGAGCGCGCGGTGGTGTTGGGGGTCAACATGGAGGATATCGACGAGGCCCGTCTGCGCCGCTTTGTCGATGAGGAATTTTTATCCTTCCCGATCCTGCGCGGTGACCGGGCGGCTGCCACGGCGCTGGGCAAACCGGTGCGGGGTCTGCCGACCACCTATCTGATCGCGCCCAGCGGCAAGGTGGTGGGGCACAAGGTGGGTGGGGTGACGGCCGTCGACATAGAACATTTCATTGCACAGTATCGGCCCTGAGTGGGCCTTCGAGTTTGATACAGGAGTCATCGATGCGGATCATGCGGGTCTATATAGGGATATTGCTGCTGGCACTGGGCACTGGGGCATCGGCCGCCGAATGGCGCGATCCCAATACCCACTTCTTCAGCCAGAGCTTCGGTGATCTGAGCGAGGAACTGCAGAACGCCAGTGCCGGCGGCAAGAAGGCCGTGCTGATCATGTTCGAGATGGACGAATGCCCGTTCTGTCACCGCATGCGTCAAACCGTGCTCAGCCGCCCGGACGTGCAGGCCTACTTCAAGGAACATTTTCTGATGCTGCATATCGATATCGAGGGCGACGTGGAGATCACCGACTTCCAGGGCCAGGCCACCACCATGAAGACGTTCGCCGCCTTGCACCGGGTGCGCGCCACGCCGGTTTTCCAGTTCTTCGACCTGGAGGGCAAGCCGGTGCAGCGGGGGCGTTACACCGGGGCGACGCGGGATGCCGAGGAGTTCATACTGCTGGGGCGCTACATTGCCGAGGGGATCAACGAGCGTGAGGCCTTCACCCGCTACAAGCGTGAACAGAAGAACAACAACTGACCGCCACAGACTGATATGCATGCAAAGTTGCTGCTGGGCCTGATCGGCCTGACCTGGACCATGGCCCTGCAGGCCGAGCCTGCCGTGCTGCCGGAGCCACTGACCCTGGCGGCGGCGCTGGCGGTGGCTGATGCAGAGCATCCCGAACTCGCCATCAGCCAGGCCCGACGGGACGCTGCCGACGCCGGCCTGCAGGAGACCCTGGGCCTGGGTGATCCGCAACTGAGCCTGGTGGGTGAACTGCGCTACGTCGAACCGCCCAGCGGTATCGGCGACCCGGCACACAACGACAGCCAGGCACGCCTGGTGGCGCGCCAGCGGCTGTACGATTTCGGCTACAGCGATGCCCGCGAACAGGCTGCCAGCGATGCCCTGCAAGGTGCCGACTGGGACCTGCTGGATGCCCGCCAGCGTCATCGCCTGGCGGTCATGCAGGCCTTCTTTGACGTGCTGCTGGCTGATCTGAACTTCACCCGCGATAACGAGGCCATAGCGGTGGCATATATCGCGCTGGACCGTGCCCGTGACCGCCAAAAGCTGGGCCAGGTATCCGACGTGCAACTGCTGGAACTGGACAGCGAATATCAGCAGGTGCGTCAGTCCTGGAACCGCAGCAAGCTGCGTCAGCAGATCACCCGCGCGCGGCTGGCGCAGCTGCTCAACCGCCCGGATTCCCCGCCCAGTGAGTTGCAGATGCCCGATCCCGTGGATACCCGGGCGCCCCTGCCGGACGAGGCCGAACTGCAGCAGCTGGCCCTGGCCGACAATCCCAAACTGCAGGCCCTACGGGCCCGCGTGCAGGCCGCCGAGCAACAGCTGGCCGCGGCCAACAAGGCTTATGGCCCGGTGCTGCATGGTGAGCTGGGTGCCGCTACCTACGCACGCAAGCTGGGTTCACGCAACGACTGGGAGGCCGGTCTGGTGCTGGAGGTGCCGCTGTACACCGGCCGTGCCGGCGATGCGGCGGCGGCCAAGGCCCGTGCTGAACTGGCGGCCCGCCGCGCCGAGCTGCAGCTGGCCGAACTCGAGTTGCGCCACAGCGTGCTGGAAAACCGCCTGACCCTCGACGACCTGAAGGTACGCATGGAACAGGTGGACAAGCTCGGCGACTACCGCGAGCTTTACCTGGACCGCAGCCGTGCCCTGTACGAAATGGAGGTGAAGACCGACCTCGGCGACGCCATGGTGCAGATGTCGTTGGTACGCCTGGAGCGGGCCAAGGTGGAATTTGACTGGCGGCTGACCCAAGCCCGCCTGGCGGCCTATACCGGCCGCCTGATCGAAGACAAGCAGCAAGGAGACAAACTGCCATGAGCATGCGCACCTGGATACTGGGCCTGGGACTGGCCGGCATTGCCCAGGGGGTGCTCGCCCTGGATCTGGACGGCCAGCTGGCCTGGGCTCAACGGGTGGAGCTGGGCACCCTGGTCTCCGGTGTGGTCACCGAGGTGCCGGCGCAGCCGGGCCAGGTGGTGAAGCAGGGCAGCACCCTGCTGCGGCTTGATCCACGGGGTTTTCAGGCGGCGGTGAGCGGTGCCCGGGCGACCCTGGCGCGGGCCGAGTCCCAGCAGGACGAGGCGCGTCGCGAGGATGAACGCGCCCAGGAACTGTACGACCGCACCCTGCTGTCCGATCACGAACGCCAGGTGGCGCAGATCGCGCGGGTGGAGGCCGAGTCGGCCGTCGCCGAGGCCAGGGCCGCGCTGGTGCGGGCCCAGCTGGCGCTCGAACGCAGCCACCTGAAGGCGCCCTTCGACGCACTGGTGCTGGCGGTCAATGTCAGCGCCGGCCAGGCGGTGGTGAGCAGGCTGCAGAGCCAGCCGCTGCTGGTGATCGCCGACCATGCAGCGATGCTGGCCGAGGCCGAGATCGCTGTCAGTCAGCTCAACAGCCTGGCGGCCGGGCAAGCGGCGCAGGTGGGCCTGGCCGGACAGTGGCTGGGAGGCCGCATCCAGGATATCGGCCTGGAGCCGGTGCAACACACCGAGCGTGAGGCCGTGTACCGTATTCGTGTGCGCTTTGAACCCCCCCAGGGCGCGGTGCTGCGCGCCGGTCTGCCGGCGGTGCTGCGTCTCGACGTGCCGTGAAATGCCTGTGTTGCCGGGTCTCCGGCCGGGTGCAGGGCGTATGGTTTCGCGCCGCCACCCGTGAGCAGGCGCGCGCGCTGGGTCTGCGCGGCAGTGCGGTCAATCTCACCGATGGTCGCGTGGAGGTGATAGCCTGTGGCGATGCCGCAGCCGTGGCCGCCTTGTGCGACTGGCTGTGGCAGGGACCGGAACTGGCCCAGGTGAGCGCAGTGCAATGCGAACCCTGGGACGACCCCGGCATTGAGGATTTCGTCACGGGGTGACCCATGCCCGACTCGGCGCCACAGACGCCAGCATCCGCCAGTGACCGGCGGGTGGTACTGCAGGAACTGCTCGAACCGCTGGTCCGCGACGGCCTGCTATCCGCGGCGGACGCCAAGGAACTGACCGGCCTGGCCGGCGCACTGTCCCGCGACCAGGACCATCCGCTGGTGTGGCTGGCGCGGCGCGGCCTGGTGCTGCCGGGCGGCGGTGAGCTGACCCTGGAGCGCCTGACCCGCTGGTTCGCGACCCATGTGGAACTGCCTTATTTTGCCATCGATCCGCTCAAGATCGACGTGGAATCGGTCACTGGCGTGATCTCGCCGGCCTATGCCGGACACCTCAAGATCCTGCCGGTGATGGTGGACGAGGGCACGGTCACCTTCGCCACCGCCGAGCCCTTCGAGCGTGGCTGGGAGCGCGAACTCGGTCACGTGCTGCAGCGCGAGGTGCGGCGGGTGGTGGCCAATCCGCTGGAGATCGCCCGCTACCAGGCGGAGCTGTTCGGCGTCAGTCAGTCCATCCGCAAGGCCACGCGCTTCGCCGAGGGCGAGCCCATCGCCGGCATCAACAATGTCGAGGCGCTGGTGGAACTGGGGCGTGCCGGCAAGCTGGACGCCAATGACCGACACATCGTCACGGTGGTGGACTGGCTGCTGCAGTACGCCTTCGAGCAGCGCGCCAGCGACATTCACCTGGAGCCGCGCCGGGACAACGGCAATATCCGCTTTCGCATCGACGGGGTGCTGCATACCGTCTACCAGCTGCCGGCGCCGATCCTCGGCGCGGTGACCGCCCGCATCAAGGCCCTGGGCCGCATGGACGTGGTGGAGAAACGCCGGCCGCAGGACGGCCGGGTCAAGACCAAGACGCCGGCGGGGCAGGAGATCGAGCTGCGCCTGTCCACCATGCCCACCGCCTTCGGTGAGAAGCTGGTGATGCGCATCTTCGACCCGCAGGTGCTGGTGCGCGATCTGTCAGAACTGGGCTTCTCCAAGAGCGATGCCCGTCACTGGGCGCAGATGACCGGCCAGACCCACGGCATCATCCTGGTCACCGGCCCCACCGGCTCGGGCAAGACCACCACGCTGTATTCGACGCTGAAGGCGCTGGCGCGGCCGGAGGTGAACCTGTGCACCGTGGAGGACCCCATCGAAATGGTGGAGCCGGCCTTCAACCAGATGCAGGTCAACAGTGCCATCGGGGTGACCTTCGCCGCTGGTGTGCGCACCCTGATGCGGCAGGACCCGGACATCGTCATGGTGGGCGAGATCCGCGACCTGGAGACCGCCGAGATGGCCATCCAGGCGGCGCTGACCGGCCACCTGGTGTTCTCCACCCTGCACACCAATGACGCCTCATCGGCGATCACCCGCCTGATGGACCTGGGTGTGCCGCCCTATCTGCTCAACGCCACCCTGATTGGCGTGGTAGCGCAGCGCCTGGTGCGCACACTGTGTACCCACTGCAAGCAGCCGGCCGCGGTGCCGGCGGATGCCTGGGCCGCGGTCACCCGGCCGTGGAGCCTGGAACTGCCCGAACGCGCTCAGCAGGCGGTCGGCTGCGACCATTGTCGCGGCACCGGCTACATGGGGCGGGTCGGGTTGTACGAGATCCTGCGCATGACCCCGGAGATCAAGGGCATCATTGGCCCGGACTGCGCGCTGGAGACGGTCCGCATGCAGGCGCTGAAAGACGGCCTGGAGCCGCTGCGCATCAGCGGTGCGCGCAAGATCATGAGCGGTCTCACCACGGTGGACGAGGTGCTCAAGGTCGCGCCCGGCTTCGACGACCTCTGAGCCCATGCTGTTGCCGCCGCTCACCGACGGGCACATCGTCCGTCGCTACAAGCGTTTTCTTGCCGACGTGGTGCTCGCCGATGGCCGCGAGGTGGTGGCCCACTGCCCCAATACCGGCGCCATGACCGGTTGCTGGGCGCCAGGTGCACCGGTGCAGCTCAGTCATTCGGACAACCCCAGGCGCAAGCTGGCCTGGACCCTGGAACGGGTGGACATGGGCGCCGGCTGGGTGGGGGTGAACACCCACCGCGTCAATCCGGTGGTGGCCGAGGCGCTGGATGCCGAGGCAGTGCCCGGGCTGACCGGCTACGGTCGGCTGCGTCGCGAGGTGACGGTGAATCCGGCCGGCCACAAGGCGCGGCTGGATCTGGTGCTGGATCAGGGCGCGGGGCCGGACGCCTACGTGGAGGTGAAGTGTGTGACCCTGCCCGACGGTGACCGGCTGCGTTTCCCCGATGCGGTCAGTGCGCGGGGCCTGCGCCATCTCGACAGCCTGGCGGCGCTGGTGGCGGAGGGGCAGCGGGGGGTGATGGTATTCGCCCTCAACCGTCCGGAGGGCGAGGGCTTCAGCCCGGCCGATGCCATCGATCCGGCCTATGGTCGGCGCCTGCGTGAAGTGCTGGCCGCGGGGGTGGAGGTCCTGGCATTGCGTATCGCCCATCCGGACCAGCGGATGACGGTGAGTGGTGCCGTGCCGGTGTGGCTGTAGCGGACTGAACAACAGGGGTCGGAGTCACCGACTGCGACCTCTGTCTTTAGTGGTTTAGTAACCGGCGGATGCCAGATCCAGCCCATCGGGATAGGCCGGCAGACGCTTGACCCCGGTCTCTATACGACCGTCCGGCAACAAGGCCAGGTGACGGTAACCGGGCGGGGCCATGTCCACCTGGAAGTCGTCCACTCCTGGGGTGAACTGCACACAGGTGGACGGTGAGGCCAGCAGGCGAGTGTTGCCATGCAGGCCATCGTATTCCTGATGGATATGGCCCCACAGCACGCCGCGGACCCGCGGACAGGCATCCAGCACGGCGAAGAACTCATCGCCGTTCTGCAGCGCCATGGTATCGATCCAGGCGCTGCCCACGCGGACCGGGTGGTGATGCAGGCAGACCAGTACATGGCCTTCGCCATCGCGCAGGGCTATCTCCAGGCGTTTGAGTTCGGCGGGGGCCAGGTAGCCGCCTTCCTCACCGGGGATCACCGAGTCGAGCAGCAGGATCTGCCAGCCACCCAGGCGCAACTCGCCGGCGCAGGACACGCCGTGGGCTTCCAGGTGGGTGCACATGGCCGCGGGGATGTCGTGATTGCCGGGCAGGCCGTACACGGGGGCGCCCAGGCTGCGTAGTTCTTCGGCGGCACGGCGGTAGCCGGCGGGGCTGGCGTCATGCACCAGATCGCCGGTGGCCAGCACCAGGTCGGGTTTGGGTTGCTCTGCACTGATCTGCGCCAGTACCTGGCGCAGCGATTCCAGCGTGCTCAGGCCAAGCAGCCGGCGGTCCGGATCCGCGTACAGATGGGTATCTGTAACCTGGATCAGGTGCAGGGTCCCGGCAGGCAGGTCGCCCCCGGGCAGTTTTTGTGAAGCATCTAGCATGACCGTTGTTACCATGCCCTGGCGTTTGTTCAGGGCTCCCGAGAACGGCTTTCGGCTATAGTAGCCCATGCGCTAAAACCTATAACAACCCATGTCGGCGTATTTTCCCCGAATGTGAGCCATTTCCGCTTCCCATGACGTTAAGTGAACTCAAGTACATCGTGGCGGTTGCCAGGGAGCGCCACTTCGGCCGCGCCGCCGAGGCCTGCCACATCAGCCAGCCGACCCTCAGTGTGGCGGTCAAGAAACTGGAGGAAGAACTGGGAGTGCCGCTGTTTGAGCGCCGCCAGGGCGAGGTCAGCGTCACCACCATCGGTGAACAGGTGGTGGCCCAGGCACAGCGGGTGCTGGAGGAGGCCGGCACCATTCGCCATCTCGCCCGTCAGGGGCAGGATCAGCTGGCCAGCCCGTTACGGCTGGGCGCCATCTACACCATCGGTCCCTATCTGCTGCCGCATCTGATTCCCACCCTGGCGGAGCAGGCGCCGCGCATGCCGCTGATCATCGAGGAAAACTACACCGCGGTGCTCACCGAAAGGCTCAAACAGGGCGACCTGGATGCCATTCTGGTTGCGCTGCCCTTCGACGAACCCGGGATACTGACGCTGCCGCTGTACCAGGAACCCTTTGTGTTGCTACTGCCCAGTGCCCATCCGCTGACACGCCACCAGACGGTGGGTCACGAAGCCCTGGCCAAGGAAAATGTGCTGCTGCTGGGTGCCGGTCACTGCTTTCGCGATCAGGTATTACAGGCCTGCCCGGAATGTCGGGCGCGGACCACGGGCGAGGGTGTGACCATTCAGAACCTGGAAGGGGGCTCGCTGGAGACCATTCGCTACATGGTGGCCAGTGGCCTGGGCATCACCGTGCTGCCCTGCTCTGCGGCAGGCGCCGACCGCTTTTCCGAGCGCCTGCTGACCATCCGCCGGTTCAAGGGCAAGTCGCCGTCACGCACCGTGGTATTGGCCTGGCGCAAGAGTTTTCCACGACCCGAGGCCATCAGTGCGCTGCGCAATGCGGTGTTGGCCTGCCAGATGAGCTGTGTGGAAGCGGTGAAATAAGGCGCTGGAGGTCCGATAGTTGATCGCTATCAGAAATATTGGAATATCCAATTTCTTTTATTGATCGGGTAGGGCTAGTCTTCCTGTCGCTAGCGCCGGGACCCCTCCGGCAAAACCTGTCCCCTTATTGGAGGAAATCGACATGTCGCTGAAAGGCAGCAAGACCGAACAACATCTGAAGGACGCCTTCTCTGGCGAGTCCCAGGCCAACCGTCGCTACCTGTACTTCGCCGCCAAGGCGGACGTTGAAGGCTACAACGACGTCGCCGCCGTGTTCCGTTCCACCGCCGAAGGTGAGACCGGCCACGCCCACGGCCACCTGGAGTACCTGGAAGAAGTCGGTGATCCGGCTACCGGCCTGCCCATCGGTGCCACCGCTGACAACCTGAAGGCCGCCATCGCCGGTGAGACCCACGAGTACACCGACATGTACCCGGGTATGGCCAAGGATGCCCGCGACGAAGGTCACGACGAGATCGCTGACTGGTTCGAGACCCTGGCCAAGGCCGAGCGTTCTCACGCCAACCGTTTCCAGAAGGCCCTGGACGCGCTGGACGCCTAAGTTTCATTAGGTTCCGGACGGGAGGGGCGCATGTCCCTCCCGTGTTTTTCGTCTAGACCGATTTCGAATACCCGTTCAGGAGGCACCATGGCTGGCACGACCACCACTCGCGAAGGCAGTCTCGAGGCGCCCACAAGGCACCCCATCGACTGGAAGAACCCCGAGTTCTACAACGAGGAAAAGCTGTTCGCCGAGCTGGAGCGGGTATTCGACATCTGTCACGGCTGCCGCCGCTGTGTCAGCCTGTGCAACTCCTTCCCCACACTGTTCGATCTGGTCGACGAATCCGACACCATGGAAGTGGACGGCGTTAAGAAGGAGGACTACTGGCAGGTGGTCGACCACTGCTACCTGTGCGACCTGTGCTTCCTGACCAAGTGCCCCTACGTGCCGCCGCATGAGTGGGATCTGGACTTCCCGCATCTGATGTTGCAGGCCAAGGCCTTCAAGTTCAAAAAGGAAGGCGCAAAGTTCCGCGACAAGGTGCTGTCCAGCACCGATATGGTCGGTTCGCTGGCGGGCATCCCGGTGGTGTCCGGCGTGGTCAACGCGCTGAACAACACCGAGGGCTTCCGCGCCATCCTGGAAGACGGCCTGGGCGTGCACAAGGACGCGGTGATCCCCAAATATCACAGCAACAAGCTGCGCGACCGCATCAGCCGTGATTCGGGCGAGGGTGCCGAGCCGGCCGGCAACACCACCGGCAAGGTGGCGCTGTTCGCCACCTGCTACGGCAACAACAACGACCCGCAGTCCGGCGAGGACCTGGTGGCGGTGTTCCGCCACAACGGCATCCCGGTGACCATGGCCGACAAGGAAAAGTGCTGCGGCATGCCCAAGCTGGAGCTGGGTGACCTGGAGGCGGTGGCCAAGGCCAAGGAGGTCAACATCCCGCAGCTGGCCAAGCTGGTCGATGCAGGCTGGGATATCGTCGCGCCGATCCCGTCCTGCGCGCTGATGTTCCGTCAGGAACTGCCGCTGATGTTCCCGGATGACCCGGATGTGGCCAAGGTGCAGGCGGCGATCTACGACCCGTTCGAGTACCTGATGCTGCGTCACAAGCATGGCAAGCTGAACACCGAGTTCAAACAACCGCTCGGCAAGGTGTCCTATCACGTGGCCTGCCACCAGCGCGTGCAGCGCATCGGCCTGAAGACCCGCGAGGCGCTGCAGCTGGTGCCGGACACCGAGGTGGACGCCATCGAGCGCTGCTCCGGTCACGACGGCACCTACGCGGTGAAGAAGGAGTTCCACGACACCGCCGTGAAAATCGGCCGCCCGGTGGCCAATCGCGTCACCAAGGCGGCAGCCGACCATTTCACCAGCGACTGCGTGATGGCTGGCCATCACATCGCTGACATCGCCGGCGAGGGCGTCGAGGCGGTTCACCCGATCTCGCTGCTGCGCAAGGCCTACGGTATCTGAATTATGAGCAAGCTGACCCGAGACGACCTGTACAGCCTGGAAAAATACGCCGAGGTCCGCAAGGACTTCCGCGCCAAGGTGCTTGAGCACAAGAAGCATCGCAAGGTGCACCTGGGTGCCCATGCCACCCTGTACTTCGAAGACCAGCTGACCATGCAGTACCAGGTGCAGGAGATGCTGCGCATCGAGAAGATCTTCGAGGCGGCCGGCATCGAGGAAGAGCTGGAGGCCTACAATCCGCTGATCCCCGACGGTTGCAACTGGAAGGCCACCTTCATGATGGAGTACGGCGACGCCGAGCAGCGCAAGGTCGAACTGGCCAAGTTGGGCGGCATCGAGGACAAGGTGTGGGTGCAGGTGGAAGGCTTCGACAGGTCCTACGGCATCGCCAACGAGGATCTTGATCGCACCGACGAGACAACCGGCAAGACCTCGGCCGTGCATTTCATGCGTTTTGAACTGACGCCGGAGATGGCCGCTGCCGTGAAGGGCGGGGCCGCGGTGAATATGGGGGTGGAGCACCCCAGTTACACCGAGACCCTGGCGCCGATCCCGGACGACATCCGCGATTGTCTGGCCGGCGATCTGGACTGACCGAAAATCACGCTTGGTTGGCGTGGAGGCGTCCGCTGGCCGGATGCCTTTTTTCTTGCCTGGCCTCTAGGCGCGCATTCAGACCGGCTCGTCGTCCCGTGGCGTACCGGGCCCCTCGTCCAGTTCCTGCTCCAGCTGCCTTTCGACCGCCCGCGGTGAACCCGTGTGGCGGGCCAGCAGGTCGTAGGCGGCGGGCACGATGAACAGGGTGAAGAAGGTGCCGGCGATGACGCCGCACAGGATCACCACCCCGATCACTAAGCGGGTCTCGGTGCCGGCACCGAAGGAAATCAGCAGCGGCACTGAACCGGCGGCGGTGGTGATGCCGGTCATCACGATGGGGCGCAGGCGCACATCCGCCGCCTCGATCAGCGCCTCGCGACAGCTCTTGCCCTGGTCGCGCAGCTGGTTGGCGAACTCCACGATCAGGATGCCGTTCTTGGCGGACAGCCCGACCAGCATGATCAGGCCGATCTGGCTGTACAGATTCAGCGTCTGGCCGGTCCAGTACAGCCCCAGCAGGGCGCCGGTCATGGCCAGCGGTACCGTGAGCATGATCACCAGCGGGTGGATCCAGCTCTCGAACTGCGCGGCCAGCACTAGGAACACCACCATCAGCCCCAGCGCGAAGATGAACAACAGCGACTCGCCGGCGAACTTGTAGTCCCGCGACTGGCCCTTGTAGTCGACGATGGCATGGCCGGGCAGATCGTCTTTGACCAGTTGCTCCAGGTGGCTCAGCGCGCTGCCCAGCGAGTAGCCCTCCTGCAGGTTGGCCTCCAGGGTGATGGAACGCACCCGGTTGTAGCGGTTGAGCACGATGGAATCGGCGAACTCGTCCAGCCTTACCAGGTTGGCCAGCGGGATCAGCTCGCCGCTGCGCTCGGAGCGCACGAAGATGTTCTGCATGTCCGTGGGGGTGCGCTGCTCGGCGCGCTCGCCCTCCAGGATGATGTAATACTCCTGGCCCTCGTCGATGTAGGTGGTCACCCGCCGCGAGCCCAGCATGGTCTCCAGGGTGCGGCCGATGTTGCTTACCGTCACGCCCAGGTCCGCGGCGCGTTCGTAGTCGATCACCACCTGCACCTGCGGCTTGGTCTCCTTGTAGTCCCAGTCGATGCCGCGCAGGCCCGGGTTGTCCGCGTTCAGTCTGGCCAGCAGGATGTCGCGCCACTGCGCCAGTTCCTCGTAGGTGCCGCCGCCGATCACGAACTGCACCGGCTTCTGGATGCGCGCGCCGAAGCCCTGGCGCATCACCGGGAAGGCGCGCACGCCGGGCAGGTCCGACAGGTTGGCGCGGATCTGGTCCATGATCTGCCAGGCCGAGCGGCGCTCGCCCCAGTCGTTGAGCACCAGGATGGCGATGCCGGTGTTGTAGATGGCGACGTTGCCGAAGCCGCGCGGCGAACGCATCAGCAGACGGGTCACCTCGCCTTGTTCGACCAGCGGCATCAGGCGCCGCTCGATCTCGTCCATGTAGGTCTTCATGTACTCGTAGGAGGCCCCCTCGGGACCGTTCACCAGCACGAAGAAGGCGCCACGGTCCTCCTTGGGGGTGTACTCGTCCGGCAGTTTCTGGCCGGTCCACCAGGCCGCGCCGCAGATCAGCACGAACACCACGGCAACCACGCCCTTGTGGTCGAGGGTCTTCTGCAGCACCCGGTGATAGCCCGCCTGCACCCGACCGAAGCCCGCGTTCACCCAGGCGGTCAGGCGGCTCTCCCCCTGGCGTGACTTGAGGATCTTGGAGGCCAGCATCGGCGACAGGGTCAACGCCACGAAGCTGGAGAAACCTACCGCGGCGGCCATGGTGATGGCGAACTCGGTGAACAGCCGCCCCAGATCACCTTCCAGAAAGGCGATGGGCACGAACACCGCCACCAGCACCACGGTGGTGGCGACCACCGCGAAACCCACCTGGCGGGTGCCGCGGTAGGCGGCCACCAGGCGGGTCTCGCCGTACTTGTCCATGCGCCGCGAGATGTTCTCCAGCACCACGATGGCGTCGTCCACCACCAGGCCGATGGCCAGCACCAGGGCCAGCAGTGTCAGCATGTTGATGGAATAGCCGAGCATGAGCAGAACCATCGGCGTGGCGATCAGCGACACCGGCACGGTGACCGCCGGCACCAGGGTGGCGCGCGCGCTGCCCAGGAACAGGAAGATCACCAGGATCACCAGCACGATGGCGATCCCCAGGGTCTTGTAGACCTCCTTGATGGCGCCCTCGATGAACACCGAGGTGTCGTAGCTCTGCTTGATCTGCATGCCCTCGGGCAGCGTCGGGTTGAGCCTTTCCATCTCGGCCTTGGCCGCGCGGGCCACGTCCAGGGTGTTGGCGGTGGACTGCTTGATGATGCCGATGCCCACCATGGGCACGCCGTTGCCGCGGAAGAACAGTCGCTCGTCCTCGGCGCCGCGCTCCACCCGTGCCACGTCGCCCAGCCGCACCAGGTGGCCCACCTGGCTGTCGCCACCCTTGGCGATCACCAGGTTGGTGAAGTCGGCGGCGGTGCGGAACTGGCGCTTGATGCGGATGGTGAACTGGCGATCCACCGAGTCGATGCTGCCGGCCGGCAGCTCCACGTTCTCCCGCTCGAGTGCCTGCTCCACGTCCGCCACGGTCAGGCCGTGGGCCGCCAGCCGGGTGCGGTCCAGCCAGACGCGCATCGCGTAGGACTGGGCGCCGCCGATGCGCACCCGTGCAACACCGTCCAGCACCGAGAAGCGGTCCATCAGGTAGCGCTCGGCATAGTCGGTGAGCGCCGGCACGCTGAGGCGATCACTGGCCAGGTTCAGCCACATGATCACGTCTTCGTTGCTGTTGACCTTCTGGATGTCCGGCGGCTCGGCCTCGTCCGGCAACTGGCTGAGCACCCCGGACACGCGGTCACGGATATCGTTGGCGGCGCCATCCACGTCGCGCTCGACGTTGAACTCCACCGAGATCGCCGAACGGCCGTCCTCGCTGCTGGACTCGATGAAGCGGATGCCTTCCACGCCGGCGATGCGATCCTCGATCACCCGGGTGATGCGGCTCTCCACCACGTCCGCCGAGGCGCCGCGGTAGATGGTCTCGATGGACACCACCGGCGGGTCGATGTCGGGAAACTCGCGCAGCGGCAGCCGATCGAACGCCACCAGCCCGAAGGCTACCAGCAGCAGCGAGAACACCACCGCCAGCACCGGCCGTTTGACGGAGAGGTCGGAGATGATCACGGTCAGGGCTCGCCGAGGGTCTTGCCCTTGATGATCTCGGACAGCTCGGTACTGCCGTCATCCACCGCCAGCACCCGCACGGCACTGCCCGGCTTCACCTTGATGGCGCCGTGGGTCACCACCTGCTCACCCACCGAAAGGCCGTCGATCACTTCGACGCGCCCGGCCAGTCGTGCGCCGATCTGCACCGGCCGGCGGGCCACGGTGTCTTTACCGTCCTTTTCCGAGCGTACCAGCACGAACTGGCGCTCACCCTGGGGCAGCAATGCGGCTTCCGGGATCACCAGCGCCTCGCGCCGGTTGCGCAGCAGGTCCACCCGCATCAGCACGCCGGGCACGATCTGGCCGTCCGCGTTGGGCAGCAGGGCGCGCACCCGTACCGAGCGGGTGACCGGGTCCACGCGGCTGTCGACGCTGGAGACCGTGCCTTGATAGACCTGATCGCCCAGCGCCCGGGCACTGGCCTCGATGGGCATGCCGGTACTCAGCTCCGCCAGGAACACCGCCGGTACCGTGAAGTCGAGCTTGATCACCCGGGTGTCGTCCAGGGTGACGATGGGGTCTGCCGCCTCCACCAGGGCGCCGACGCTGACGTGGCGCAGTCCCACCTTGCCGGCGAAGGGCGCACGCACGGTGCGGTCGTCGATGCGCGCCTGGATGGCGCGGATGCTGGCGCGGGCCTGCGCCACCTCGGAGCGGGCACTGTCGATCAGGTCCGGCGCGGTGAGCTTGTTCTTCTCCAGCTTCAACAGCCGCTTCAGGGCCAGCTCGCGCTCGCCCAGCAGCGCCTGGGCCTGTGCCAGGTTGGCCTGTTCCTCGGCCTGCTCCAGCACCACCAGCACCTGCCCGGCCGCCACCTGCTGGCCGTCCTCGAAGTGGATGGACTGGATCTTCTCGCTGACGTTGGCGGTGATCAGCACCGACTCGTCGGCCCGGGCGGTGCCGATGGCCTCCACCCGGTCCGCCACGGTGCCGGCCACGGCCGGCGCCACGATCACCGTCTGCGGTGGCGTGCTTTTCTCCGCCTGGGCGATGGCCGCACCGGACAGCGGCAGCAGCAGCGCCAGGAGGATGAGGAGACCGTCCCGGGTACGCTGGCCGCGCTGGCGTGTGAAGGTGCGATGTGACATCGGCTGGCTGACATCCTGGCGCTGGGAAGCTTCCGCGAGCGTACGCCGTGCTGCTGCGCGACGACAAGGTGCATAAGCGCCGCGTTCGCCATCATGTGTACGGGGTTATCGGAACATGCGGGGGCGTGAAAGCCTGAAACCCCGGATAACCCGGCAGCCGGCTCCTCGGTCGGCTGGTGATCGTCGCGTTGCACAACAGACGATCCAGCCGCGAGAGGAGGTGGGCAGGGTGCTTTATTGCGGCATGGATCCGTACGCCAACGACAGCGTGCTATCGGTGACGAAGACGCAGGATCAGCGCCTTTGCAGGAAGGACTGCCGACATGATCTGCCGTTGATAGCGGGTGCGTTGAGCCCTGTTAAAAGATCCAGGTCATTCAACGTTCCGGTGCCTCGACCCGGATCACGGCCCAGCCCAGTTCCTCGTAGTTGTGGATCTGGGTCGGTCCGGCGGGTGCGACATCCACATAGGCAGGGAAGTCTTCCTCGGCCACGCCGTACCAGCCGGCGTGGGTGCCGCAGACATGCACCGGCACCTGGTCGCCCAGCAGTGACTGCACGCCCTGGTGGATGGCGGCATGCTCACCCTGGCGCTTGGTCTGCAGCGCGAACTGTTCCTTGCCGTGGGTGACCAGCGCCATCTCCAGTTGCGGGTGACGGGCGCGCAGGCGGGTCACGTAGTCGCGTACCTGGGGGATGGCCCACTCCAGGGCGTCGTCATCGCCTTCGGCCACCTCGAACACCACGCCGGGCGGCGGGCTGTCGCTGTTGAGCAGGTAGGCGATGGCGTCGCTGCCGTGGGCCAGGCCGGCCCAAAGCAGGGGGATGATCAGCAGCAGGTGTCGGATGGCAGGCATGGCAGGCTCCGTGTGGTATGAGCCAGTAGACCGTCCGGGGACCTGATATATCCCTCAGAAGTCGTCGGTGCGGGTGAACAGGCCGACGCGCAGGTCCTTGGCGACATAGATCTCGCGGCCATCGACCTCCATGCGGCCGTCAGCAATGCCCAGCACCAGCTTGCGCGCGATGACCCGTTTGATGTCGATGTAGTAGGTGACCTTCTTGGCGGTGGGCAGCACCTGGCCGGTGAACTTCACCTCGCCCACGCCCAGCGCACGGCCGCGCCCGGGATTGCCCAGCCAGGCCTGGTAGAAGCCGACCAGCTGCCACATGGCATCCAGGCCCAGGCAGCCGGGCATCACCGGGTCGCCGGGGAAATGGCAGTCGAAGAACCACAGGTCCGGGGTGATATCCAGCTCGGCCTTGATCTCGCCCTTGCCGTAGGCGCCGCCCTGGTCGGAGATGTGGATGATGCGGTCCATCATCAGCATGTTGGGCACCGGCAACTGGGCGTTGCCCGGGCCGAACATCTCGCCATGGCCGCACTTGAGCAGCTCGTCACGATCGAAGGAGGAGGGGCGGGTATCGGTCATCAATCTGGCCTGGGTTCAGTAGGACGAAGCGGCCAATGCTCGGCGCTGGCCTCGGGATTGTCAATCTGGCCCGGCGGTGTGCGCCGGGCTGTGCGGGGCGATCAGCCGGCGATGTCCGCGCGGATCAGGCCGGCGATGTGGTCCACCGCACCGGCCATCGGGATCATCCGGTTGTCGGCCTCGCTGCGCAGACGGAATTCCAGTTCGCCGGCGTCCAGGCCGCGTTCACCGACCACCAGCCGATACGGAATGCCGATCAGCTCCATGTCGGCGAACATCACGCCGGGGCGGGCGTCGCGGTCGTCGAACAGCACCTCGATGCCGGCGGCGGTCAGCTCGTCATAGAGCTGTTCGGTGGCCTCGCGCACCCGCTGCGACTTTTTCATGTTCATCGGGATCAGTGCCAGCTGGAAGGGCGCGATGGCGGTGGGCCAGACAATGCCCTTGTCGTCGTTGTGCTGTTCGATGGCCGCGCCGACGACGCGGGACACGCCGATGCCGTAGCAACCCATGGTCATGGTCACGTTCTTGCCGTTCTCGTCCAGCACCTCGGCCTTGAGGGCGGCGCTGTATTTCTGGCCCAGCTGGAAGATGTGGCCGACCTCGATACCGCGCTTGATGGTCAGCACGCCCTGGCCGTCCGGGCTGGGGTCGCCTTCCTGCACGTTGCGGATGTCGGCCACCTCGGGCTCCGGCAGGTCGCGGCCGAAGTTGATGCCGAACAGGTGCTGGCCGTCGACGTTTGCGCCGGCAGAGAAGTCGGCCAAGTGGGCGACCGTACGGTCGGCGATCACCGGGATGGGGCAGTTCACCGGGCCGAGCGAACCGGGGCCGGCGCCGAACAGGTTGCGGATTTCGGCATCGGTGGCGAAGCGCAGCGGGCTCTCCACCTCGCGCAGCTTGTCTGCCTTGAGCTCGTTCAGCTCGTGGTCGCCGCGCACCAGCAGGGCGACGAAGTCGGCGTCGATCGCCTCGGAAGCGGCCACCACCAGGGTCTTCACGGTGCGCTCGATGGGCTGGCCGTGCTGCTCGACCAGCTCGGCGATGGTCTTGGCATTGGGGGTGTCGACGGTGCGCATCGCCTCGGCCGGCGCCGGGCGTTCGCCGGCGGGCGCGATGGCCTCGGCCAGCTCCACGTTGGCGGCATAATCCGATGCGGTGGAGAAGGCGATGGCGTCCTCGCCGGAGTCGGCCAGCACGTGGAACTCGTGGGAGGCATTGCCGCCGATGCTGCCGGTGTCCGCCGCCACCGGGCGGAAGTCCAGGCCGCAGCGGCTGAAGATGGCCGAGTAGCTCACATACATGTGCTGGTAGGTTTCTTCCAGCGAGTCGGCGTCGGCGTGGAAGGAGTAGGCGTCCTTCATCAGGAACTCGCGGGCGCGCATCACGCCGAAGCGGGGGCGGATCTCGTCCCGGAACTTGGTCTGTATCTGGTAGAAATTGACCGGCAGCTGCTTGTAGGAGCGCAGCTCGTTGCGCGCCAGGTCGGTGATGATCTCCTCGTGGGTCGGGCCGTAGCAGAACTCGCGCTGGTGACGGTCGGTGATGCGCAGCAGTTCGGGACCGTACTGCTCCCAGCGGCCCGATTCCTGCCACAGCTCGGCGGGCTGCACCGACGGCATCAGCACCTCCAGGCCGCCGGCCTTGTTCATTTCCTCGCGCACGATGGCCTCCACCTTGCGCAATACCCGCAGCCCCAGCGGCAGCCAGCTGTACAGGCCCGAGGCCAGCTTGCGGATCATGCCGGCACGCAGCATCAGCTGGTGACTGGCTATCTCGGCGTCGGAGGGGGTTTCTTTCAGGGTATTCAGGGGGAAACGCGAGGTACGCATGGGGCTGCCGTGGGTCGCTGAGTGGGAAAGGCCCGGATTCTAGCTGAGATCGCCGCCCGTGCCGACTCCGCTGCTTCACACCGGGGTCAAGTTTCCGGCCGCACGGACGCTCTAGCAGCCATGTATAGGCAGTGGACTTGCAGGGCGTGAGCCGGGCGCTTGCAGCCCGGTGGCTGGCGGCTGTCTGGCCCCGGCTGTGGCGGCGGCATGCCTGGGCCTGGCTGCTGCTGGCCTCCTGCGCGCTGGCCGACGGCCTGGGTCTGACCGCCGAGGTGCTGTTGCTGGTGGAGAACCGCTACGGCCAGGCCGCCCGTGGCCGGGTGGAGGCGCTGCAGGCGCTGATCGAGCGACATCGTAACGATGGCGAGGGCGACAAGCTCGAGGCGGTCAACGACTTCTTCAACGAGATTCCCTACGACACCGACTGGAGTCTGTGGAATCAGGAAGACTACTGGGCCACGCCGATAGAGATGCTCGGCATCCATGGCGCGGACTGCGAGGATTACTCCATCGCCAAGTACTTTACGCTGCTGGACATGGGGGTGCCCGCCGAGCGATTGCGCATCACCTACGTCAAGGCCATCACCCTCAACCAGGCCCACATGGTGCTCGCCTATTACCCTGATCCTGATGGCGAGCCGGTGATACTCGATAACCTGACCGATCGCATCCGCCCAGCCGGCGAGCGGCTGGACTTGGTCCCGGTGTACGGCTTCAATGGCGACAGCCTGTGGCTGTCCGTAAGTCGATCCCGGGGTCAGAAGGTCGGTGGTTCCGATCGCATCAACCTTTGGAGCGACCTGCGTCGCAAGATGGCGCGGGAGATGGGCAGCTGAATATGAACAATAACGGCGCAGGCCCGCGGAGACCGACATGACCTTATCCAAACAGCTCGTAGCCTTGATCTGCGTCCTGGTGATCCTGCTGTTCGCAGGCAACTTCGTGATCAGCCTGCGTGATACCCAGGTCTACCTGAACAAGCAGCTGGCGTCGGTCGCCGCCGACGCAGCAATCGTTCTGGGCTACAAGCTTTCCGGACCCGCGGCGGCCGAGGATCGCATCCTGGCCGAGCTCAATGCGGATCTGATCTTTGAGAGTGGTGCTTATGCCAAGGTGCTGATTTACCGTGGTGATGAGCTGTGGGTTCCGCCATTTCGCGCCAGTCGCTCGCTGGAGGGCGTGCCGGCCTGGTTTACCGAATGGTTGCCGCTGGATACGCCGACGGGTGTGGCAACCATCATGACCGGCTGGAAGGAGTTCGGGCGCGTGGAGGTCAGCAGCAACCCGGACTTGGCCTATCGCCAGCTGTGGGCCAGCGCCCGCAACGGCCTGTTGTGGTTTGCCGGTTGTGCGCTGGCGGTGATCCTGTTGGGCGTGTTCATCCTGCGGCTGATGCTACGCCCGCTCAAGGCCGTGGAGGCCCAGGCCGAAGCCATCTGCAATCGCGAGTTTCCGGTGGTGGCGGGGCGTCCCTTTACCCTGGAGTTTCGCCGTGTGGTGGAGGCCATGAACCGGTTGTCCAGCAAGGTACGGCGCATGCTGGATGAAGCCGAACAGCTGGCCGACAAGCTCCGTCAACAGGCCTTCAGCGACCCGGTGACCGGTCTGGCCAATCGGCGTCGCTTCATGGATACCTTGAAACATCGTGTCGAGGATCCGGAGCGCATGGGTAGCGGGGTGCTGTTGCTGCTGCAGCTCAACGGCTTCAAGGCCTACAACCAGCAGGCCGGTTATGCTGCGGGCGATACCCTGCTGCAGCGCTGTGCCGAGGTGCTGCAAAACGTGATGCCGACCGACCGCCAGGTACTGTTGTCACACACCGCCGGTGCGGATTTCGCGCTGCTGATCGAGCAGGCGGATGAGCAGCAGGCGCGTAGCGTTGCCGAGGCCGCGAGCCAGGCAGTGGCCGGACTCTACGGCGAATTGGCGCTGACCTCCGCCGACGTGGCGCACATCGGTGGCGCCCTGTTTCACGGTCAAAGCGCTTCCGAGTGGCTGGCAGAGGCGGACATGGCCCTGCGTCAGGCGCAGCGCAGTGGTGCCAACGCTGTGCATCTGGCGGCCATCAGCGCAGTTGAAGGTGTAGGCCGTGGTGCCGCCCAGTGGCGCGAACTGCTCGAAGCTGTACTCGCCAGCGGCGACTGGCAACTGGTTCGTCAGCCGGTGTTGGCCACGACCGACAAGATGGTGTTGCATCAGGAGTTGTTCCTGCGCATGCCGGACCCGGATCTGCCGGGCAGGCAACTGTCGGCCGGCCAGTTCCTGCCCATGGCCGAGAGCGTGGGGCTGTCTGCCGCACTGGATCGCGCGGTGTTGTTGCGCGTGCTGGACGAGATCGAGGCCGGCCGGCATGCGGTGCCACAGGCCATCAACCTGTCGCCGGTCTCGCTGCGTGATACGGCCTTCGTGGACTGGCTGACAGCCGAACTGGGTAAGCGTGACGACATCGCTGGCCGCCTGATCCTGGAATTCCCCGAGTATGGCGCCGGGCTGGCGGAGGGATTGGCGGAGCTGGTGACGGCCCTGGATGCGATGGGTGTGGAGGTGGCGCTGGATCACTTCGGCAGCGGTTTCAGCAGCTTGGCCCAGGTGCGGGCCTTGAAGGCGCATTACCTGAAACTGGATGGTGCCCTGGTGCGCAGTCTGGAAGCCGACAGTGATGCGCGGTTCTTCGTGCAGGCCTTGACCAAGATCGCGCATGGCTTGGAGATGCGTGTGGTGGCGGATTCGGTAGAGACCGCGGAGGTTTGGGGAGCGCTGGCCGACCTGGGCGTGGATGGCGGTCGCGGTTATTGGCTGGCGCGCCCTGAAGCGAAGTAAAAGACGTCGACAAGTCATCCATCCTAGTTAAAAATTACTGTGATGGCATTCTCAATTTGCGTAAATTGTCTGGATGCTTGCTAATTGATTCGGCTTGAACTCAGGCGACGGCAGGGGTTACAGCTAATCGGTCCGTTGGGCGTCTGGGTGTTTTCGCTTAATTTAAGATGGCTTAGGCTTTCGTTTGTCGTAGATGCACCGGATGTGCTCAGGTTATGGAGATGGCAATGAAAAGGTCAGTTACATTCTCAATTCTGCTGGCGCTGTCGGCTGTCGCTAATGCAGCTATCGTGGACGATGTCCGTAATGCCGCACTCGACAACAAGTGCCTGGAAACGGTTGTCAGTGATCTGATCCAAGCCCAAGGACTGGAGAATGCCGCGAATATCGTGGCCGCCGCTTATTTGGTGCTGACCGAGTTGGACGCTCAGCAGAAGGCGCTCGGCTGCACCGGAGCCATTGGTCAGGCTGCCATTTTGGCGGGAGCCGATCCGAATGAGGTGCTGGAGGCAACCGCCGCCGGAGAGGGCGGCGGTCCGCTGTCCGCACCTGCTGGTTTGGGCGGTCCTGGGGTGATCGGCGGGGTTCTTGCCAGCCCTTCCTGAGGTAAGTGCTGATAATAAGAAAGCTGTTGCCGGAGATTGTTCTTCAGGCGGGCCGAGTGTGAATAAGAATAGGAATTAGACTTATGGGCGGGCATGGGGGGATTCGGAACTGGATTCCGATCTGGGCAATGGTTGGCTGTGGGCTGTTGATAGGTGGGGGCGCATCAGCCGCTACCATTGGTACCTACTCGGTCAATCCGACCACCGACGATGGATTGGCGATTCCGGGCTTCTATCCGAACATCGAGGCGGACCTGGTCTACACGGACAATGTGTTACGCGTTGAGAATGGCAAACAGGATTCCACCTCCATGGTGCTCGCACCTGAGGTCCTGTGGGTTAGGCCGGCAGGCAAGCATCTATTACGGGTCGGCTACCAGGGGGAGTATGCCTGGCACGAGGCGCTTGACGGCGAGAATTACGATGATCATTTTCTCGGCGCCGATGCCAATCTGGATCTGACACCCAAACTGGACGTGAATCTGCTGGCGAGCTATCGCCAGGAGCATGAGCCGCGTGGTGGTGGTGGTACGGTTAACCAGGAGGAAACCCCCAACCTGTGGAATGAGTGGATCGCGGCGGCCAAAGTTGTCTACGGCCGGCGAATTGCAAAGGCCCAGGTCACTGCGCTGCTGGAGCATCGCAGTCGCGACTACACCAACAACGATCAATTTTTGCGCAGTCACGATGATAATGAAGTGGTCGTGACCCTGTATTACAACGTCGGCGCGAAGACGCACGTGGTCATCGAGCCGAGTTTCGTGCAGATGGACTACACCAATCCCATTTCCATCCTGGACAATGATGTTCAGCGCCTGCTGGCGGGTTTTACCTGGAGCTTTGCCGCCAAGACGACGGGTGAGGTCAAACTGGGCTGGGTGCAAAAGGATTTTAAGGATGCCAGCGTGCCTGATAATTCCGGCTTTGGCGTAGATGCCACGCTCACCTGGCGGCCGAAGAGCTACAGCACGGTTACTGCCAAGATTACCCGGGACATCTATGATTCAAACGCCAGCAATGGAACCACGTCCTTTGAGGCGCTGGTGGCCAGCCTCGACTGGGAGCATAAAATCACCAGCCTGCTCCAGTTGCAGACCGGCGTGGTGTATGAGATTGACGATTACGACACCTCGAACACAGACGTCCTGCTGGGGTTTAATGCCGGCCTGTCATACCAGCTGAGGCGGGATGTGAGCATCGCTGCCCGTTACGACTACGCCATCCGTGAGTCGGATTTTGCTGATTTTGATTTCACCAGTCATGGCGTTGTTCTGGGCGTGAAGACCAGCTTCGACTAGATGCTTGTTGGCCCTGAAACCGTGAACTACCATGCAGTGGTTCACGGTTTTTTGCTGTCTGAAGTTGTCGGAAATAGGGGCTTGGGTTTGTTCAGTGCGAGTTAAATTATCATTAAGGTTTTTGCTTGGTGCGCTTATCAGCATGCTGGTGATGCTGGAAGGTCCGGCGATGGCCGCGGAATATCGTGTGGCTGCAGAAGATATCCTGAATATCACGGTATTCGACGAGCCGGACCTGAGTGTGGAAGAGGCCAGAGTATCCAGCGTTGGCACCATCGCCTTCCCGTTGCTGGGGGATTTGCCGGTAGCGGGACTGACCACGGCCCAGATTACCGCTAAGATCGAGGCGCTGTTGGCTGATGGCTATCTTAAGCAGCCCAAGGTCAGCGTCAGTATTCATGAGTATCGCCAGGTCTTCGTGCATGGTGAGGTCAAGAAGCCCGGCGGCTACAGTTATCAGGAAGGCCTGACCGTTCAGAAGGCTGTGGTATTGGCCGGTGGTTTTACCGAGCGCGCCTCACCCAGCAAGATAACCCTCGTCCAGGAAGGCCGCCCCGGTACAAGCATCCCTGTCGATCTGGATAACAAAGTTCGTCCTGGCGACATCATCACCGTCGGTGAAAGCTTCTTCTGAGGAACCTATGCAGCAGGCTCCCACTTCCTCACATCCGGCTCAGGCTGGCCAGACGCCCTTTCTGATTGACGGCGCGCAGCAGACCGGTGTCGAAGAAGGTATTGATATACGAACCTATCTGCGCATCCTGCGCCAGCAAAAATGGCGCATCCTGGGTTTCGGCCTGCTGTTTGCCCTGTTGGGCCTGCTGATCGCGCTCCGCTCCACGCCCATCTATCGCGCTGACGTCAAGTTGTTGGCCGAGCCGATTGATTCCAAGGTCAGCAGCAGCAACCAGTGGACCAGTACGGCACTGGTGTGGCTGTTCTACGAGACGCAGAAAGAGATCATTCTCAGCCGCAATGTGGCCCTGCAGGTAGTGGACAAACTGGGCCTGGTGGGGCGGGCAGACAATGCGGCGGCTGCCGCAGCTCAGCAGCAGGCCAGGATATTCAACCTGGATTGGCGCTTGTGGCTGCCTGAACAATGGCGTTCCGAGCCAAAACCACTGACCGCGGAAGAAAAGCGCTTGGGCATGGCTGATGCCATCGTCGGCGGGCTGACCGTGACCATCGGCAAGGACAGCCAGATCATCCAGATCAGCTATGACGACACGGACCCCAAGCTGGCGGCAGAGATCGCCAATGCGGTGGCGGTGGCCTACCGTGATTTCGGCCTGTCCTCGCGCATGAATACCGCCCAGGCCCAGACCCAGTTCCTGAACGAGCAATTGCTGACCCTGCGGTCCAAGGTCAGCAAGGCCGAGCAGACGCTGCAGGCCTACCAGGAGACTGAAGGTCTGCTCGACACCCAGAGCCGACAGCAGATTGTAACCGCGGAACTGGCCGGCTTGTCCGAGCAGTTGATCGCCGCCCAGGCCCGGCGCGGGGAGGCGGAGATTCGTTTTCGTGAGGTGCAGCGCCTGCAGCGTGATAAAAGCGGCTACGACTCGTTGGCGTCGGTGTTGCAGAACAGCCTGATCGCCAGGTTGAGCGAGAAACAATCCGACCTGTCGCGCAAGGTCTCGGAGCTCTCCGAGCGCTATGGCGAGAAGCACCCCAAGATGATCGCAGCCCGTTCAGAGTTGGCAGAGTCCAACCGCGCGCTGGAGAATGCCATCGCCAAGGTGGTCGGCAGCCTGCAGCAGGAATATCAGGTGGCCTTGCAGCAGGAGAGCAAGACCCGCAGTCTGATTGCCCAGCGCGAAAGCGCCATGCAGAACCTGCGCGGCAAGGGCTTCGAGCTTGCCAAGCTGGAGCGCGAGGCGGAGAACGCCCGGCAGATCTATGAACAGTATCTGTCCAAACTCAACGAGTTGGACGTGACCGGCGAATATGACGTGTCCAACGTCCGAGTGGTGGACGAGGCCTCTGTACCCACGTCGCCGGTCAAGCCCAACAAGCCGCGCATCGTACTGGGTGCCGCCTTTCTGGGGCTGTTGCTGGGCGTCTTTCTGGCGTTTGTCCGCGATCGCATGGATGCCACCTTCAAACTGCTCGAACAGGTCGAGGCCAAGTTGGGTCTTACCGGGCTGGGCATCGTGCCGCTGATGGGCAAGCGCGATCTGCCCACCATCGCCGAACGCCTTGGTGCCGCCACGCCCCATTCGCCCTTCACTGAGTCGGTTAACCACATCCGTACCGGCGTGTTGTTCTCCAACGTGGATAAGCCGCCCCAGGTAGTCATGGTCACCTCCTCGGTGGCGGGCGAAGGCAAGACCACGGTGTCGAGCAACCTGGCCCATTCCTTGAGCCAGCTGGGGCGCACCCTGCTGATCGAGTGCGACCTGCGCCGTCCGCGGCTTGCCGATGTCTATGGGGTGGATGGCCGCTCCGGTGTGACCGACCTGGTGCTGCATCCGGACAAGGTGCATGACTGCATCACCAAGACAGCGGACGGGGACAGCCTGTTTCTGCTGCCGGCTGGGAACGAACTGCCCAACCCGCTGGAGTTCCTGTCATCGGAGACCTTCGCCCGTCTGCTGGAGGCGCTGCGCAAGAAGTTCACCTACATCGTGCTGGATGCGCCACCGGTTTTGCCGGTCAGCGACGGCATCGTGCTGTCCCGCCGCACTGACGCCTTGATCCTGGTGGTGCGCGCCGATGCCACCACCGACCGCATGGCCCGGGAGGCCGTCAAGCGCATCCGCGCCGCCCATGTGGAGCCCATCGGTGTGGTGCTGTCCCAGGCCAGCGCCAAGAAGATGGCCCAGTACGGCGGCCACTATTACGGCGACAAGGGCTACTACGGTTACGGTTATACGGCCGGTGACAAGAAGGCTCGTCGTGCCACGGCTGGCTGAATGCGGATTTCATCATGAGTTGGGGCATTGAATGACTGGCCAGACCCTGTTTCTTGAGGCCCTGACGCCAGAGGCCGAGCAATCCCTGGGCGGCGTGCGGCTGGCGCTGCGGCAACTTCCGTTCCGGGTTGGTCGCGAATGCCGCCTGGTGGCCGGTCGCGATGGTCTGCAGGTCGCAGAGCGCCGCAAGCAGAGCGCGATGCCCAGCAACGATCTTTACCTTATAGATCCCGGCCCGCGGCTGCAGGTGTCGCGCGCCCATTTCCAGATCGAGGCTGACGGCAACGGCGGCTACCGGCTGCTTGATCGTGGCAGTGCCTGCGGAACTATCGTTGGAAATCAACAGCTTGGCGGAAGAGACCGGGGCGGCGAGGCAGCTCTGGTCGACGGCGACCTGATCCTGGTCGGTACCTCCGAGTCCCCTTTTGCCTTCCGTTTCCGGATCGGCGTCTAGACTGTCATATTAGTTACACATGCCACAGACACAATGCCGCCTCGAATCAGTTGGCGGTCAGGTTGTCTGACAGTGGGCAACCGGGCCAACACATAAAACCCCAGTACTCCTGTGGAGGCGAACGTGTTGAAAAAATCCCTTGTCCTGGCCGCCCTGTCGGCCACCATGGTCTACGGCGCTGCCGAGGCTGCTGCAGCCCGTGATTACGTCAGCATCGTCGGTTCTTCTACCGTCTACCCGTTCGCCACCGTGGTGGCTGAGCAGTTCGGTAAGACCACCAGCTACAAGACTCCCAAGATCGAATCCACCGGTTCCGGTGGCGGTCTGAAGCTGTTCTGCGCCGGCGTCGGCGTCGAGCACCCGGACATCACCAACGCCTCCCGCCGGATGAAGAAGTCCGAGCAGGAGAACTGCGCCAAGCACGGCGTGACCGAGGTCGTCGAGATCAAGGTCGGTTACGACGGTATCGTGCTGGCCAACTCCAAGGCCGCCCAGTCGTTGGAACTGTCCCGCAAGGACATCTTCCTGGCACTGGCCAAGCAGGTCCCGGGCGCCGACGGCAAGCTGATCGACAATCCCTACCAGACCTGGAAGCAGGTCAACCCGGCGCTGCCCAACATCAAGATCGAGGTGCTGGGTCCGCCCCCGACCTCCGGTACCCGCGACGCCTTCTCCGAGCTGGCCATGGAAGGTGGCGCCAAGAAGTTCGACGACCTGAAGGCCCTGCGCGCCTCCAAGGACGAGGCCGAGATCAAGGCCCTGATGGCCAAGCTGGGCATCCCCGAGAGCGTCTTCAACAAGAAGGGCAAGAAGGTGTTCCAGGCCGTGGCTCATGCCATCCGTGAAGACGGCGCCTACATCGAAGCCGGCGAGAACGACAACCTGATCGTGCAGAAGCTGGAAGCCAATCCGAACGCCGTCGGCGTGTTCGGCTTCAGCTTCCTGGACCAGAACGCCGACAAGGTGCAGGGTTCCTTGGTCGACGGCAAGGCCCCGACCTTCGAGGCCATCGCCGACGGTTCCTACCCGGTGTCCCGCCCACTGTACTTCTACGTGAAGAAGGCCCACGCTGGCGCGGTTCCCGGTATTGAAGGCTACCTGGCAGAGTTCACCTCCGAGCGTGCCTGGGGTGACGAGGGCTACCTGGCCGACAAGGGCATGATCCCCATGCCGGCAGCCGAGCGTGCCAAGTTCGCGGCTGATGCCAAGAACCTGACCCCGATGGAAGCGCTGTAAGTCATCGCTTTGCAGTAATTGGTGCCATAAAATGGCGGCGGGTTTAATTCCGCCGCCATTTTTCACTTTTCACTATTGCCACGGGATTCAGTTCTGACATGCAGTCTTGGGTACTCCTGCTACTGTTGATCGGCCTGATGGCCGTAGCCTACCAGTTGGGTCGACGACGCTCGGTGCGTCTGGTCGGCGGCTACGGCAAGGTGCGGGAGTTGCACTCCCTGCCTTCCTACTACGGCTTTTACACCGCCCTGTGGTGCGGACTCCCGGCGCTGTTGGTATACGGCCTGTGGGTGGCATTGCAGACCAATTTCGTTACCCAGTTGCTGATCCAGGATCTGCCCGAACACATTCGGGCCCTGCCGACCGCGCAACTGGATCTGATCCTCAACGACGTCAAGAATCTCGCCTCGGGTAATATCGTTTCCCGCGAGGTTGATGCCTACATGCAGGCGGCCGCTGACCATCTCATCAGCCTGGAGCAAACCAGTCAGTCTGCGATGGGTGTGGTGGTGCTGTCGCTCGCGATCGTGGGCATGCTGTTCGCCCGACAGACCATTGCCAAGCAGATGCGGGCGCGTAACCGCGTGGAGCAGATCATCAACGTGCTGTTGATCATCAGTTCCACCATCGCGATCTTCACCACCATCGGCATCGTGCTGTCGGTGCTGTTCGAGTCGGTGCGTTTCTTCCGCCTCATCCCGTTCAGCGACTTCATGTTCGGTCTGCAGTGGAGTCCGCAAACCGCGATACGTGCCGACCAGGTTGGTTCTTCGGGTGCCTTCGGCGCCATACCGTTGTTTACCGGCACCCTGTTGATTTCCGGTATCGCCCTGGTGGTGGCCGTGCCGATCGGCCTGATGTCGGCCATTTACCTGTCCGAGTACGCCGGCCCCAAGATCCGCGCATCGGCCAAGCCGGTGCTGGAGATCCTGGCCGGCATACCCACCGTGGTGTACGGCTTCTTCGCCGCCCTGACGGTGGCGCCCTTCCTGCGCGACAGCGGTTCGCTGATCGGGCTGGATGTGTCATCGGAGAGCGCCCTGGCCGCGGGTCTGGTGATGGGCATCATGATCATCCCCTTCGTGTCATCCTTGTCCGACGACGTGATCAACGCGGTACCGCAGACCATGCGCGACGGTTCATACGCGCTGGGCGCCACCAAGTCCGAGACGGTGCGCCGGGTGATCATCCCCGCCGCGCTGCCCGGGATCGTCGGCAGTGTGCTGCTGGCAGCGTCGCGGGCCATCGGTGAGACCATGATCGTGGTGATGGCCGCCGGCCTGACAGCCAACCTGACCGCGAATCCGCTCGACAGTGTCACTACCGTCACCGTGCAGATCGTCACGCTGCTGGTGGGCGATCAGGAATTCGACAGTGCCAAGACCCTGGCGGCCTTCGCCCTGGGCCTGATGCTGTTCATCACCACACTGGTGCTCAACATCGTCGCACTGCAGGTGGTGCGCAAATACCGTGAGCAATATGAGTAACAGCACCGAGAAATCGAACATGACGCCGCTGAATGCGATGGAGCGGGTGAATGCCTCGCTCAAGCGCCGCTATGCCGCAGAACGCCGTTTCCGCCTGCTTGGAGCTGCAGCTGTCAGCGCCGGCCTGCTGTTCGTGGCCCTGTTGTTCATCAGCATCTTCCTGAATGGTTACACGGCCTTCGGCCAGACCCATATCGCGCTCGATGTGCACTTCGATCCGGCAATCATTGCGCCGTCCGGCGATGTTGCGCCGGAGGCCCTGGCGCGTGCCGATTTTGCCGCCCTGGTCAAGGCGGCACTGCGTGAGGAGTTTCCCGAAGTCAGTGGTCGCCGGGACAAGCGCGCGCTGTACGGCATGATGAGCACCGGCGCGACCTTCGACCTGCTGCACATGGTGCAGGATGATCCCTCGCTGATCGGCACCACCCAGCGCCTGTGGCTGGTGGCCGACGATGACGTCGACATGCTGGTGAAGGGGCACATCAACCGCGACGCGCCACAGGAGGATCGCCGGGTCAACGACCAGATGATCGCCTGGGTCGACAAGCTGGAGGCCGAGGGCAAGGTGGAGCGCAAGTTCAATACCGCCTTCTTCACCAATGGTGATTCCCGTGAGCCGGAACTGGCCGGCATCGGTGGAGCCGCGGCGGGTTCCTTCTACATGCTGCTGGTGACCCTGGCGCTGTCCTTCCCCATCGGCGTCGCGGCTGCGGTGTACCTGGAGGAGTTCGCGCCCACCAACAAGTGGACCGACCTCATCGAGGTCAACATCAACAACCTGGCCGCGGTGCCGTCCATCGTGTTCGGTCTGCTCGGTCTGGCGGTGTTCATCAATTTCTTCGAGCTGCCGCGCTCGGCGCCGCTGGTCGGCGGCCTGGTGCTGACCTTGATGACCCTGCCCACCATCATCATCGCCGGCCGGGCGGCGCTCAAGTCGGTGCCGCCATCCATTCGCGAGGCCGCACTCGGCGTCGGTGCCTCCAAGACCCAGGTGGTGTTTCACCATGTCCTGCCGCTGGCGATGCCCGGCATGTTGACCGGCGCCATCATCGGCATGGCCCAGGCACTTGGGGAGAGCGCGCCACTGCTGATGATCGGCATGGTGGCCTTCATCGTGGACATCCCCGGCGGCCCGATGGATCCGGCGACTGCCTTGCCGGTGCAGATTTTCCTGTGGGCGGACAGCCCGGAGCGGGGCTTCGTGGAGCGCACCTCGGCGGCCATCATGGTGCTGCTGGCGTTCCTGATAACCATGAATGCGCTGGCGGTTTTCCTGCGTAAAAAGTTCGAGAGGCGCTGGTAGCAGCCCTTCATCCTGTACAAGGTACGCGTCATGACAAACAGCGTTGGAAACGTAGCTGAGATGAGCGACGAGGTTAAAGTGAACCAGGCGGATGAGGCATCCCACACCAAGGCGTTGGGCGATCGCTTCAAGACCGTCGGCCAGGTGCGGGTCAGCGAGCCGCGCATGCGCTGCACCGGCGTCAACGTGTTCTATGGCAACAGTCACGCCATCAAGGACGTGGACCTGGACATCGGTGCCAACGAAGTCGTTGCCATGATCGGACCGTCCGGTTGCGGCAAGTCCACCTTCCTGCGCTGCCTGAACCGGATGAACGACACCATCGATGGTTGCCGCGTGACCGGTGATATCCGGCTCGATGACCAGGATATCTACGACAAGAAGCTGGACGTGGTGCCGCTGCGCGCCCGCGTCGGCATGGTGTTCCAGAAACCCAATCCCTTTCCCAAGTCGATCTACGAGAACATCGCCTACGGGCCGCGCATTCACGGCATGGCCGCAACCCGTACGGAACTGGACGAGTACGTCGAAACCAGCCTGCGTAAGGCGGGCCTGTGGGACGAGGTCAAGGATCGTCTGGACAAGCCCGGCACCGGCCTGTCCGGCGGCCAGCAGCAGCGCCTGTGTATCGCCCGCGCCATCGCGGTATCGCCCGAGGTGATCCTGATGGACGAACCCTGCTCGGCACTGGATCCCATCGCCACCGCCCGGGTGGAGGAGCTGATTGACGAGCTGCGCGCCAATTACAGCATCGGCATCGTTACCCACTCCATGCAGCAGGCGGCACGGGTGTCACAGCGCACCGCCTACTTCCACCTCGGCAACCTGGTGGAGGTTGGCGAAACCACGCAGATCTTCACCAACCCCCGTCACAAGCTGACCGAAGACTACATCACCGGCCGGTTCGGCTAACCACCCCGGCAGACAGGAGCAGTCATGAAAGGCGAAGGTGAACACATCCTGAGTCGTTTCGATGACGAACTCGAAGGCTTCCGTGCGTTGGCGCTGAACATGGGCGAGGTGGCGCTGGTTCAGGTGCAGAAGGCGGTTGGCGCGCTGACCAGCGGTGATGTTCAGCAGGCACACTACGTCTGTGAGCGGGAAACGAGCATCGACCAGCTCGATATCGAGGCCCAGGAGCGCAGCATCAAGCTGTTCGCGCTCCACCATCCGGTAGCCCGCGACCTGCGCTTCATCGTCGCCGTGTCACGGTCTATCACTGACCTGGAGCGGATCGGTGACGAGGCGGAGAAGATCGCCAAGCTGGTGATCGAGAACTTTGAGAACCACCATCGTTTCATCGACCTGATCCTGTTCGATGCTGCCGAAGACCTGATGTCGGTGGTCGCCGATATGCTCGGTCGCAGTCTGGATGCGCTGGAACGGGAAGACGTGGACCTGGCGGTGTCCGTCATTCAGGACGCGGCCAAGCTGGACCGGAATTTCGATGCGGCCATGCGCCAGCTGGCAACCTACATCCTGGAGGATGTGCGCAACATCAGGGTGGTCATGGACGCGGTTATCGTGCTCAAGTCGCTGGAGCGGGTGGGCGCCCATGCCGCGAATATCGGCGAGAACGTGGTGTTGTACGTCACCGGCAAGGACGTCCGCTATATCAAGGCCGAACACCTGTCCGAAGGTTATCTGGACCCCGAGCCGGCCTGATTCAGATCAGCAGCAGACCGTAGTAGAAGGGGCCCCAGGCCAGGCAGATGGCCAGCACGGCCAGCAGGTCGGCGCGGATGCGGGTACGTGACGGCTGTCGATCCTCGGCCGCCAGGTCGATGGCGAACACCCGGCTCATCAGCGCGTCCAGCAGCAGTACGAATACCAGCAGCACCGACAGCGCCGGGGCAATGTAGGCGGTGATCACGCCAAAGCCCTCAGGTTCCACGTCGGCGAAGGGTGCCATCGGCAGGCACAGCACCACCAGTCCCAGCAGCATAAGCCGCATGGCCCCCAGATCTTTCATCAATGCCTTCATGCCCGTTTTTTCTCTTGTTATCCTGCCCCGTTCGGGGTGGTTTGGATGGCCGGGCGGGCCGTGCTAGGCTGCCGCCCTTTATCAAGCCCGCCGTTCGTCAAGATGCCGCCAGATACACATATCCTGAACCAGTTGCTGGACCTGGTCGCCCGTCTCTATGACGAGACCGCCGGCTTTGCCGACAATCCCGGCGATGCCCAGCTATGGTACAACCGCGGCTATGCCAATGGCATGGTCAAGGCACTGGAGGAGCTGGGGCAGGGTGGCCGTGTCGCCGAGCGGGTCACGCCGGACCCGGCCGATGTCATCGCCGGCCACGAGATCATGGCCTGGGGCAAGGCCTACCAGCATGGGCTGGAGACCGGTCACCGCGAGACCTTCGAGATCCTGCCCGCCACGGAATAAGAGTCAGTCATGCGAATCGTATCCTTCAATATCAACGGCGTGCGCGCCCGTCCCCATCAGCTCGAAGCCCTGCGCGACCAGTACGACCCTGATGTCATCGGCCTGCAGGAGACCAAGGTCCACGACGACGAGTTTCCCGAGGCCATGATCCGGGACATGGGCTACGAGGTCAGCTATCACGGCCAGAAGGGCCACTACGGGGTGGCGCTGCTGTCCAAGCAGAAACCGCTGCGGGTGGATTACGGCCTGCCGCACCACGGCGAGGAAGAACAGTGCCGGCTGATCACCGGCGCTTACCCGACGCCGGATGGTGGCACGGTCACCGTGATCAACGGTTACTTCCCCCAGGGCGAGAGCCGCAGCCACGAGACGAAGTTTCCCCACAAGCAGCGCTTCTATGCCGAGCTGCTGGCCCACCTGAAGGAAAACTTCTCGCCCCGGGACCGGCTGATGCTGATCGGCGACATGAACATTGCCCGCCTGGACCTGGATATCGGCATCGGCCCCGACAATGCCAAGCGCTGGCTGCGCGACGGCAAGTGCAGCTTCCTGCCGGAGGAACGCGGCTGGATGAGCGAGCTGGAAGCCTGGGGCCTGCACGACACCTACCGCACCGTGCACCCGGACAACGGTGAGCTGTTCAGCTGGTTCGACTACCGCAGCCGCGGCTTCGAGCGCGAGCCCAAGCGTGGTCTGCGCATCGACCTGCTGCTGGCCACGGCGCCACTCAACGAGCGGGTGAAGGATGCCGGTATCGCCTACGACATCCGCGGTATGGAAAAACCTTCCGATCACTGCCCTATCTGGGTCGACCTGAATATCTGAGCGGCCATAAACAAAGCCGCCTGGCGGCGGCTTATCTAGGCGGGCGAGGGCCGTGCACGGGCACGGCCTTTTGCTTATTTGCCCTCGGCGGTCTTCTCCAGTGCGGCCTGCACGGCGTCCGGGGTGGCCATGATGTTCATGAAGCTGTTGGCGCCCATCATCGACAAGTCGGGGAAGTTGATGGCGATGCGGAATCTGGCCGACAGGGTGTAGACCGTCTGTCCGGATACCACCAGGTCGTAGGGCAGGTGGGCGGTGGAGCGCAGGTCCTTGAAGTCGATTTCCGACATCACGAAGGACTCGTCCAGTGCCTTGTCGTCCTCGCCGGTGGCCTTGAGCGACACGCCGAACACGGTCTCTTCCTTGCCCGGGATATCGATGCGGTAGACCTTGCTGGCGCCGTGCTTGCCGCCGGCTAGACCGGCCTCGACAGCCTTGATTGCGCTGGCGTAGTCCTTGTGTACGGCCAGTTTGATCTGGTCATCGAAGTAGGGCATGAAAATCTTGTAGTGATACTTGTGCAGTTGCTCCGGGGTCTTGCCCTGGTCGGGACCGAATTGGCCCTGGTCGCCCAGTGCCTTGGCCAGTTGCGCGCGGACATCGGCCAGATCGCCCTTCATGCGGTAGGCATGGGCCATGTAAACCGGGTTGGTGTAGGCGATCTGCAACTCGTTGCCGACCTTGGTGACGGCAACCCGCTGGCCGGCACCGTAGGCGCCCAACTCGGAAGCCGCGGCGTTGGCCTTCAGGGCATCGTTGGTCACGATCACGATGCTGGCGTTGGCATAGGGGCTGTACTCGCCCACTACCTCGAAGCCGGCGTTGCTCAGCTTCTGCTTGGTCTCGGCAACGGTGGTCGCCATGTCGCCGCTGGTCTTGGCGGCCAGGATGAAAGGTTTCAGCTCGCCCTGCTCGGCCCAGGCGGGCAGGCAGGCAAGCAGCATCAGGGATGCGCCGAGCAGGGCGCGCAGTCGGGGGATGATAGCCATCACAATTCCTCGTTAACTCATTCGGTGGGGTGTTGCAGGCTCGACGGGTTCTGGGTGCCCGGTTATTCGGGTAAGCCTGTGCGGAGTCTAGTGCCAGAGCGTGGCGCAAGGCAAAAGCAGATGTATCCCTGCGACTGATCGGCCGGTGTCGCTGCCAGGTTGTGAGATTGCCGGGACTCGGTGTGCCACCAGGCTGCTGGGTGGTAGGTGATCGACTACCTTTGGACGGAGGCCCAGGAGCGGCTCGGAGGCGTCTGTGCTAGGGTGGCCGGGATGGGAATTTGGGGGCCAAATTCCGATGATATAAGACATTTTTTACATCTTTGCCGAAGTGCCGGAGCGAGTTGGAGCATGAACGAGGTGGTGGACCCCTTGCAGGTGATCGGGGCTTGGCTGACGGTCCACGTCGCCTGGCTGGTCGCGGCCAGTTTGCTGCTGCTCGTGGTTTTGTTGATCACCGCACTGCGGCGCGGTCGGGATGCGGCACTGCAGACCTGGCTGGACGAGCGCCTCAGCCAGCAGGCCCGCGAGGCCGGCGAGGCCCGTGATCGCAGCCGGCTGGAACTGATGGCCGCCATCACCAACACCCAGAGCCAGCTGCAGGACAGCCTGCATCAGAACAACCAGCGCCTGGAGCGTCAGCTGCTGGATGACGCCGGCAAGCTGCGCCTGGAGCTCATTCAGCGTTTCGAGCACTTGCAGAAGACCGTCGCAGAGTCCTTGGCCGATGGCCGCAGCAGCCAGCAGCGTGCGCTGGCCGAATTCAAGGACGAGCTCAAGACCGAGCTCGGCCAGCATCGTGAGACCTTCCTGGCCCGCCAGGGCGAGGGACTGAAGGCGCAGCAGGAGGCCTTTGCCAATGGCGTTGCCGCAGTCAGCAAGCGGGTCGAGGAGGCGTTGACCCGGTCGTCCGAGGATCTCGGCAAGCGGGTGGACGGCCTGACCCAGCGCACCGATGAGCGGCTCAAGGAGATCAGCGGCCAGGTGGACGAACGTCTTGCCAAGGGCTTCGAGAAGACCACCGAGACCTTCAGCAAGGTGCTGGAACACCTGACCCGCATCGACGAGGCGCAGAAAAAGATCACCGAGCTGTCCAGCAACGTGGTCAGCCTGCAGGAGGTGCTCACCGACAAGCGCTCCCGCGGCGCCTTCGGCGAGGTGCAGCTGGCCAGCCTGGTGCGCAACGTCATGCCGGAGAGCAGCTTTTCATTGCAGCACACCCTGAGCAACGGCACCCGGGTGGACTGCCTGCTGTACCTGCCCGAGCCCAGCGGCAACGTCGCCATCGATGCCAAGTTCCCGCTGGAGAGCTACAAGCGGCTGGCCGATCCCGACGCCTCCGAGGGCGATCGCCAGATCGCCGGCCGCCAGTTCGCGCAGGACATCAAGAAGCACATCAAGGACATCTCCGAGAAGTACCTGATCCCCGGTGAAACCGCCGACGGCGCGGTGATGTTTCTGCCCGCCGAGGCCATCTTCGCCGAGATCCACGCGCGCTTTCCCGACTTGGTGGAAGCGGCCCAGCGTGCCCGGGTCTGGATGGTGTCGCCGACCACCCTGATGGCAGTGCTCACCACTGCCCGTGCCGTGCTCAAGGACGAGGCGACGCGCAAGCAGGTACATATCATCCAGGATCACCTGCGACGTCTGTCAGAGGACTTCGGGCGTTTCCAGCAACGCATGGACAAGCTGGCCACGCATATCTCGCAGGCGCACAAGGATGTGGAGTTGGTGAATACCTCGGCGAAGAAGATAACCTCACGCTTCCACAGTATTGACCAAGTGGAGCTGCCCGAGCCGGAGGTGCCGGAGGTAACGGTCGAAACTATGCCTTCGGCTTCGACCGAGTCGTAAGCAGATAACCGCTGAGTGTGTCGCAGAAGGCCTGGATCTCCGCATCGGCTGTGGCGGCATCCACGTCGTATTCCTCGCTCAATTGCCGGGTCAGCTCGTCAAACTCGCGCACGCCGTCGCGCATCGCTTCAGCGAGGGTGGTGCCTGTATCGTTCAGCGTGATGACCTGGCTGGCGGCGATGTCGAGGATCACGCCGCTGCCGTCGGCGAGCACTGTCAGGCTGATGTCGGGCTGTTGCAGATAGTCGGCAAGTTCAGCGATGCGGTCGGTCATTGGAGCTGTGTTCCGAGGCGGGGCGCTGCAGGGGCAGGCGACGAGCAATGATATAATCGCTGACATTCTGCGTGGCGCCGACATCGAATTCCAGCACCTGCTGGCCGCAGCTGATCCAGGCGTGGCCCTCGGTCACGGTGTCATTGGGGCGGAAGCCGAAGTTGATCACTACGCCGGGGCGATCACTAATCAGGCTGCCCAGTACAAGGGAACGGGTCAGGCAGGAGTTGAGCATGCCCAGGCGACCCAGCAGACGGCAGGCGAGCAGGGTGGCGCGCTTGGCCTCCTCGACATCCGCCCTCTCCGGCAGATAGCGGGCAGCCTGCAGCTGCGGGATGACATGATCCACCCGTTCGTGTCTCACCTGTTGCGCCGCCAGCGCCAGGCGCAGGGCGGAAGACGATAGGGACAACAGGCTTCTGACATTCTGGAGTCGCATGTGGTGCAAAGGCGTGTGACGATTGGCCTGCGCAGTTTATCGGCATCGCGGTTGCCGCACCTAACCATTACGACGATGGATGCTCCGATGACCGTTTCCTTTGCTGAGTAACCGACCGTGACCGCGACTTGCATGATGGTGGGCGGTAGCGCAGCCATGCAGCGGGAAACGCTGGCGACGCTGCAGCAGGTGCAGCAGCAGCATGGTGAAGCTCAGTCGGTGGTGTCCGATGATTTCACGTCGCTGGCCGTCTTGGCGCGCGGCGCCGACGCCGCCTGCTATGCCGACGACGCGATCGTCGTTTCAGTGACCGGCTATGTAACCGCTCTCGGCGACGATGACGAGGCGGCGCAAGGCCCGCAGTGGCTGGCGCTACTGTGGCGCAAGTTCGGCCCTGAGGCGCTAAATCAGGTCGATGGTGACTATGCGGCGGTTATCCTCGACAAGCGGCAACAGCGGCTTTATGCAGTCGCCGGTCCGACCGCAATCTACCCGCTGTTCATCGCAAGACATCGCCAGGATCGCTCTGCCTGGGTGGTGGGCTCGGAGCCGAAAGCGGTACTGCAGGCTGCCGGGCTCCAGGCGGAGATGAATGCCGCGGCCGTGGTGCAGCATCTCTTTTATCTAGGAACCCTGCTGGAGCCGCATGCCACGCCGTATCGCGGGGTGGAACGCATCCCCGCGGGGTGCTTTGCCAGTTGGCATGCGGATGCAACCGACCGCATCGAGCAGTGTGCCTTCTGGCGTCCCGAGGACATTGAAGTTGACCCCGGGCAGGATCGCACACACCTGGTGCGGACGCTGCGTGCGGCTATCGAGGAGAGCGTCATGCGCTGTCTGCCCGCGACCGGCAATACCGCTCTGGCGCTGAGCGGTGGCATGGATTCGAGCAGTATCTGGGCGGTGTTGCAGGATCACGCCGCGCGGGGTTGTACGCGGTCGAGTGCGGTGCGGGCCTTTTCGCATATCTATCCCGGTACACCGAGCGATGAACAGGTCTACATCGATGAGAATCATCGCCACTGGGGCACCGTGGGATGTTACCGGGATATCGCGCACGAACGGATCACAGACAGCGATGAGATCTTGCTGTCTGCTCTGGATTTCCCGCTCAGTGGTGGTGCGGGCTATACGCTTCGATTGCTGGCCGAGGACCTGGCTGGCGGCGGCATGCAGACCATGCTGAGCGGGTTTTCCGGCGATTTCTGGCTGAATATCTATCCGCCGTATTACCAGGCCGACCTGCTGCGGCGAGGCGCGGTGTCGGAGGCGCTGATGCCGGTCTGGTCGGCTTGGCGTCGGCGGGAGAGTAGCACCTCCGGCATGTTGCGCTGGGCGTTCAACATCTTCCTGCCGCGCGGCAGTGCCTGGCGTCGTCGACTGCGCCCGCCCAGGCTGCCGGCGGCCATGACGCGTGACTACCGGTACCTGATGGAAGGCGCCGAACAATGGTTCAGTGAGCGGGCGCTAGTCCATGGCTATGCCAAGGCGCAGATGTTGTATATGCGGGAAACCCAGTGGCGCAGTTCCTTCATTCCACTCAATATCGTTCAAGTACTGGCGCAGGCGGGCATCGTCCTGCGTGACCCCTTGGGATCGCGTCGCTTGATGGAATGGGCGTTGTCGGTACCGCCTCATGAAGTGGCTGGCGACCTGGAGAAGGCCTTCATGCGGCAGGCAATGAGTCCCCTGTTGCCGCCATTGGTCAGGAACAAGGACTTTCCGACCTTCCATGGCGGGGACTCGCTGCGAAACCATGTGTCAATGCGCGATTTGGGGGAGCCGGGGACTTGGCTCCTGTGTCAGAGTGGCCTGCTGTCAGCGGCAGCCCTGCGGGAGGCTTCGGCTTCCGCCGCCGGCCGGTTCAACGTGAGTCTCGAGCGTTTCGCGATGACCGAGGCCTTCTGCCGCCGCCAGTTCGGCGCGTGATCCGGTGCCGAAATAAAAAACGCCCCTGGGTAGGGGCGTTTCCTTTGCGGCGTTTGAAAGACCTTTCAGGAGCGTGCGTAACGAGCCCAGCCCAAAATTCCAGCCGTCATCAGGAACAGGGTCCCGGGCAGGGGCAGGGGGTTTTCCGTGAGCGTGAAAGCCCGGTCGCTGGTGCCCAGCGGGTTGACGCTACCGTTCACCGATTGCACCGAGGTTTGCCCGATCACGGTGTTGCCATCGCTAAAATCCATCCAGGCAACGCTGTCGGTGGTTATGGCCTGCAGTTCCAGCCAGTAGGTCGTGTTGGCACTCAGTAGGATTTTGCTGATCAGGTCGAAGCTGACCTCGTAGACCGGGATGTCATTCCAGTTGTTGTAGCCTGCGGCGACCGAGTTCACGGCCGATGCCGCGACCGTTCCCGTTGCGAAGGCGGCCGAAGTCGGGAAATTCTGATCGTAGAATTTATAGCTGTACTGGTAGCTGGCCGGGTCGGTGGCTGCGCCGGCCTCGCCAGACACGCCCCAGAAGGTTATTCCGCTCACCCATGCGTCGCTGCTCAGGACGAAATCATCCGCGACCGAAACGTTCAGCGTGGGGAATTTTAGTGACATCAGAGCATCATTGTTGCCTGCCGCCGAGCCTGCGTTGGCATCGTAAACAACGCCAGCGTACGCTGGCTGCCATGCCAACGCTGTCAAGCTGAGTGCCCCCAGCACGCGCATTACAGTGTTCATTTTTGTTCGACCCTTTCGTTTATTTTTTCTTGCTGTAAAGAAGGGGGTCAACCACGACAGACCGGTATCCCTTCCGAACTAAGCTGAATAATAGCACCTGCGAAAGCGTTTTGCGCACGACTTTACTTCGCGAAAAGCGGTCGTGCCAGGCGCGATAGCGGAATATCCGACACGAGCCTTTATTGCCTGGGCCCCAGGGCTTCGATCACCGAAGAGAATTCTTCAACAGGCCGCGCCATCAGTCTCGCTCCCGTCGTCAGGTGTACAGCCTGCTTGGCGGCGAGCATCTGGCCGTACAGGGTTACAGGGTCGACGCCGAGGTGCTGAGTATTTACGGCAAACAGGTAAGGCAGGGACGATGCCATGGCCGCGGCGAGGGTTTCGGCGCTGCTCGCGGGCTTGACGATGCTCTCGGCTGGCCGTGTCGAGGGACAGCGGTTGAGCAGCACCACCGTGTCGATCCGCGTGTCGCTGATGAACTGCTGTGGCGCGGTCGTCATCGCCAGTTCCACGGCAGGTGCCGTGGTGGTGATGGCGCGGACCGCTTCGGGCAAGGCATCCCGCGTCATGTCCAGCAGGGTGCCGCGTCGGATGCGCAGGAAGTCGCGCATGCGATGGGCGCGAAGCTGTCCGCCAGCCATCCTCAGCGCGACCCTGTCGTCGGATACGATCTGTGCCCCCGCTGCCAGTGCGGCCAGCGCAAGAGTTGTCTTGCCTGAACCGCTGTCGCCGAGCACCAGCACCCCTAGCTCTCGCCAACGTAGCACCAGCGCGTGGGTCAGCAGGGTGTCTTGCAGCAACAGGGCGCGAAACAGCGCGGTTTCCAGGGCTGTGACGGGTAGCGTCTTCCCTGGGTTGTCGGCAAGGTAGCTGCCCACCCGGGTGCTGCTGTCATCGGGTGGGAAGTGGACATAGCCATCAGCGAGAAACAGATAGACACCGTCGCGTTTGGGGCACGCGATGTACTCGTTTTCCCGCAGGATGCTGGCGTCCTGGGTGGAAAGGGGTGGGGTGTTTGTATGGTCCCGCGTGACTGCCGGATACTGCGTTTGCGCCGCGCTGGTATACAAGGCCCAGCCATGGGTGCGGTTGATTGTGTCGCGCAGGGCGGGGTCGAGTAGCACGCCAACTTGCCCCTGCAGGCTGGTGGGGGCTACTAGCAGTTGCATGTGATCGGGTTGCGGGGTGTCTGGTATGACCGACGGGCTTGCCCGCTGGATTAGTTTTTCTTGCAGCTCTGGTCGCGCAGGGTGCCGTTGTTGTCGAGGTTGCAGCTTCCGTTGCCTGCAACAATGCTGTCCAGCCGCGCCTGCTGTGCAGCGGGGGGGTGGTAGGGCTTTTTCGGTTGGCGAACCTTGCCGGGCTCGGGTTTCGAAACGGACATCATCAAGGCTCCAAGGACATCATCTGTATCAGGATTTACGGCCATTCTGTTGCAGGCTTTACTGCGTCGTCAAGAAATGGTCGTTTCCCCGGCTGGGTGGGTGAGGGGCGTCAGTCTGTTCGTGTGGGCGCGGCGCTTCCGGTTAGCTCGATGACCACATCCGCTAAGGCGAGGGTGCCCGGCCTATGGGTGATCAGGATCACCGTGGTTTCGCCGAGCTCCCGGTGCGCCATGTCGACGAATCGTTGTTCGCCGTCTGGGTCGAACATGGAAGTCGCCTCGTCGAACACCAGGATGGGGCATTGGCGCAGCAACGCTCGTGCCAGGGCGATGCGCTGCCGCTGGCCGCCGGACAGCTGTACCCCGTCCGGACCCAGGCGGGTGTCCATTCCGTCGGGCAGTGCCACGATGAAGTCCCACGCGAGGGCCTGTTGGGCGGCCGCGATGACGGCCCGCTCGTCCGCGTCTTCATCACCGTAGCGAATGTTGTCCCGCACGGTGCCGTCGAGCAATGCAACCTGCTGTGGTACCAGCCCGACCAGTCGGCGCAGGGTGGTCAGGTTGAGTTCCCGGCTGTCCATGCCGTCGAGCAGGATGCGGCCACCGACCGGTTCAACGAAGCGCAGCAACAAGTGGATCAGTGTGCTCTTGCCGGCGCCATTCGCGCCGGTTATGGCCAGGGTCTGTCCGGCCTGGATGTCCAGGCTGAAGTGTTCGAATAGCTGGGTGCGTCCAGGATAGCCGAAGGTGATGTCTTCGAAGCGGATGTTGCCCGGATGCGCGGGTGCGTCGGTCAGGCCACCACACAGGTCCTCGGCGGTCACGTGCAGGGTCTCTTCTATACGCTCCGCCGCGCCGAGTGCGGCATGGGAGCTGCCGGCGGCGGTGGCCAGTTGCCCGGCGGGGCGAAACAGTAGTAGTCCGTACAGCAGCAGGCTGATTGCTGCGGCGGTGGTCAACTCTTGTTCGAGCAACCGCTCGGCACTTAGCCACAGTACCAGGGCCAGCATCACCGCTCCCGCCGTTTGGGTGATAGGTGCGATCGCCCCCATGGCCCTCAGGTAGCGCTGCTCCTGGCGCACGATGTGGGCATTCTGCTCGGTGAGCCGGGTCGATTCCTGCGCCTCCCGGCCAAAGGCCTTGAGGGTTGGCAGTAGGCGCAGGTTCTCTTCCACGGCGGCTAGGTGGGCCGCATGCAGTTCGGTCAGGTGTGCCGACACCGGCCTCAGCCGCCGGGTCAGCCAGCGCAACCCAATGACATAGGCTGGTACGGCAAGGCCGATCAGCAGGGCGAGGGTCGGGTCGAGATAAGCCATCATCACCCAGGCGCCGATCAAGGTGATGAGCTGCGGGGCCAGTGAGGGCAGGATGCCGCTGAAGAAGCCGCCTAGGATGGCGGTGTCACGGGAGAACATTGATAGCGTCTGCCCCGGACTGCGCTGCTGGTGATAGCTCAACGGCAGGGCCTGCACATGGTCGTAGAGGCGCTGGCGCAATGCCGCCGTGGTTTTGGTCGCGGTGTTGCCGAGGAGGTAGCCTCTGGTGAAGCCCAGGGCCTGCTGCAACAGCAGGGCGGCCAGCAGCAGGCCCAGCGTCAAGTGGAAAGGCTGACTGGCCGCGGCCAGCACGTCTCCGGCGAACTGCCCGCCCAGCCACGGCATGGCGAGCGCGCTCCCGGCCTCCAGCAGTGCCAGCAGGCTGGCCAGCAGCAGCGGGCGCAGCGGCGGGGCGGCCAGCCGCCACAGGCCGATCAGGGCGTTCACGTTCGGGGGTTACCGGACGAAGGTTCCGCCATCCCAGCCCCACATATGGCGCTCGGCGTCGGCGAATTCGATATACACGCGGTCGGGTGAGACACGCAGGATAGTCTGCATGGCCTCGCTGAGAGTTGCGGACAGGGCGCTGGTTTTGTCGCCCGGCAGGCCGATGCTCTTCAGTTCCAGGTAGGCCAGCGGAGCATCGCTACCGCCGAACAGCATGTTCGGGTTGTGCTGGTAACTGAGCATGACGTAACGCTCCGGCTTGCCCAGTGCCTGGGCAACGGTGGCGGATAGCTGCTTGAGGGCCTGGGGCCGGTCGGCTTCTGTCAGTGGCTGGTTGGTGGTGATGCTGAGCAGAGGCATAGGCGGGCGGTTCCTCTTGCGGGCTAGCGACAGTTCTCGTCGATGTACTTACGCGCTTCTTTCAGCTTGGCCTCCCGTTCCTCGGGGGTCATGCGTGTGACGCTGCCGTCGGGCTGGCGGATCAGACGGTTTGGGCTGCCTTCCAGTGCGGCGATGTTGCGGCGGGCAGTGTCGCAGTTTTTCGCTATGGCGGCCTGCTTTTCGGCCTCCTTGGCCTGCTCGTCTGCGCCCAGTTGCTTGTCTTCCTGGCGATCGGCGAAGCCCTGGCGCAGCGCATTCAGTCGCGATTGCTCCCGGGCGGCGTCGGCAGGCGGCGGCGGTGGGCCGATGATGGTATGCGGCCTGCCGTCCGCGGGCGGTACCTGGGAGTAGATCACCTGGCCGTCGTCGCCGGTCCACCGGTAAGTGGTGGCGCTGGCGCTGCTCAGCAGGAACGCGCTGCCCAGCAGGGCGATAATTACCCTGCGGATCACGCCTAAGCCCCTATGGCTATTGACCTTGCGGCCCAATATCAGTAGTTTGCCCTGTTTCAATTTTGCCTCACCCTGGTCTGGATGGTCGTCGAGATCGATCGACGGGCCATGGGGGGATTATTCCACGTTTCTGGAGGTCAGCAAGGTGGAGCTCAGTGGAGCCGAGATCGTCGTTCAAGCCCTGAAGGACGAGGGCGTCGAGTACGTCTGGGGATACCCGGGCGGCGCGGTGCTGCATATCTATGATGCACTGTTTCAGCAGGACGACGTACGGCACATCCTGGTACGCCACGAGCAGGCCGCCACCCATGCCGCGGACGGCTATGCCCGCGCGACCGGTAAGGCCGGTGTGGTGCTGGTGACCTCGGGTCCCGGTGCCACCAATGCGGTCACCGGCATTGCCACAGCCTACATGGATTCCATCCCCATGGTGGTGCTGACTGGTCAGGTGCCTACCCCCGTGATTGGCTCCGATGCCTTCCAGGAGGTTGACACGGTTGGCATCACCCGTCCGTGCGTGAAGCACAATTTCCTGGTCAAGAGCCTGGACACCCTGGCCGAGACCATCGCCAAGGCGTTCTACGTGGCGACCACCGGCCGACCCGGTCCGGTGGTGGTGGATATCCCCAAGGACATCACCGACCCGAATATCAAGATCCCGTATGTGCACCATAAAAAGGTGTCCATGCGCTCCTACAGCCCGGTGGAGAAGGGGCATCTCGGCCAGATCAAGAAGGCCGTGGAACTGATGGAGCAGGCCGAGCGCCCGGTGATCTACACCGGCGGCGGCGTGGTGCTGGGCGAGGGTTCGGAAGAGCTGCGCGAGCTGGTGGCCAAGACCGGCTTCCCCATCACCCAGACCCTGATGGGCCTGGGGGCCTACCCGGCCAGCGGCAAGCAGTCCCTCGGCATGCTGGGCATGCACGGCACCTACGAGGCGAACATGGCAATGCACGAGACCGACGTGCTGATCGCCATCGGTGCCCGTTTCGATGACCGCGTCACCGGCAAGATCGCCCAGTTCTGCCCGCACGCCCGGATCGTCCACATCGACGTGGACCCGGCGTCCATCTCCAAGACGGTGCGCGTGGACGTGCCTATCGTCGGCCAGGTTAAGAGCGTGCTGCACGACATGCTCAAGGTCATGGGCGCCAAGCCCAAGGTCAACAAGCAGGCGCTGGCGCAGTGGTGGGAGCGCATCAACGGCTGGCGCGCCATGAACTGCATGAGCTACGAGCACAGCGACGCCACCATCAAGCCCCAGTTCGCGGTGGAGACCCTGCACAAGGTCACCAAGGACATGGACTTCTACCTGACCTCCGACGTGGGCCAGCACCAGATGTTCGCGGCCCAGTACTACCCATTCGAGCAGCCGCGTCGCTGGATCAACTCCGGCGGCCTGGGCACCATGGGCTTCGGCCTGCCGGCCGCCATGGGCGTGCAGCAGGCCTTCCCCGATGCCACCGTCGCCTGCGTCACCGGCGAGGCCAGCATCCAGATGTGCATCCAGGAACTGGCCACCTGTCGTCAGTACGACCTGCCGCTGAAGATCATCCTGCTGAACAACGGCTACATGGGCATGGTGCGGCAGTGGCAGGAGTTCTTCTACGACGGCCGCTACTCCCACTCCTACGTGGACGCGCTGCCCGACTTCGTCAAGCTCACCGAGGCCTTCGGCCACGTCGGCATGCGGGTGGACAAGCCCGCCGACCTGGAAGGCGCCATGAGCGAGGCCTTCGCCATGAAGGACAGGTTGGTGTTCATGGACATCCAGGTGGATCCGTCCGAGAACGTCTACCCGATGATCGAGGCGGGCAAGGGGCATCACGAGATGCACCTGTCCCCCCATCTGTCCTCTGATCGGGAGCTGGCATGATGCGGCATATCATCTCCATCCTGCTGGAGAACGAGTCCGGTGCGCTGTCCCGCGTTGCCGGTTTGTTTTCCGCCCGTGGCTACAATATTGAATCGCTGACCGTGGCGCCGACCGAAGACGCCACCATGTCGCGCATGACCCTGGTCACCACCGGTGACGAGGCGATCGTCGAGCAGATCACCAAGCAGCTGAACAAGCTGATCGAGGTGGTCAAGCTGGTGGACCTGTCCGAGGGCCCGCACATCGAGCGCGAGCTGATGATGATCAAGGTGCGCGCCGAGAAGAGTGCCCGCGAGGAGCTCAAGCGCCTGACCGACATCTTCCGCGGCAGCGTCATCGACGTGACCAGCAACACCTACACCATCGAGATGACCGGCGACACCCAGAAGCTGGACGCCTTCATCGCCACGCTGGATGAGGACGCCATCCTGGAAACCGTACGCTCCGGCCCGCTGGGCATTGCGCGCGGTGCCAAGCGGCTGTCCATCTGAACCCGAACCGAACAATCCCGATCAAGCGACCATAGCGCAGAGCAAGGTACTCCCATGGCCATCAATGTTTATTACGACAAAGACTGTGACCTCTCCATCATCAAGGGCAAGAAGGTCGCCATCATCGGTTACGGCTCCCAGGGCCACGCCCACGCCAACAACCTGAAGGACTCCGGCGTGGACGTCACCGTCGCGCTGCGTCCCGGTTCCGCCTCCGCCGCCAAGGCCCAGGCCTCCGGCCTGACCGTCAAGGCCGTGCCCGAGGCCGTTGCCGCCGCCGACCTGATCATGGTGCTGACCCCGGACGAGTTCCAGTCGCAGCTGTACAAGAACGAGATCGAGCCCAACCTGAAGCAGGGCGCAACCCTGGCCTTCGCCCACGGCTTCGCCATCCACTACAATCAGGTGGTGCCCCGTGCCGACCTGGACGTGATCATGATCGCGCCCAAGGCGCCGGGTCACACCGTGCGTTCCGAGTTCACCAAGGGCGGTGGTATCCCTGACCTGATCGCGGTGTTCCAGGACGCCTCCGGCAAGGCCAAGGACATCGCGCTGTCCTACGCCTCCGCCATCGGCGGCGGCCGTACCGGCATCATCGAGACCACCTTCAAGGACGAGACCGAGACCGATCTGTTCGGCGAGCAGGCGGTGTTGTGCGGCGGCGCCGTGGAGCTGGTCAAGGCCGGTTTCGAGACCCTGACCGAGGCCGGTTACGCCCCGGAGATGGCCTACTTCGAGTGCCTGCACGAGCTGAAGCTGATCGTCGACCTGATGTACGAGGGCGGCATCGCCAACATGAACTACTCCATCTCCAACAACGCGGAGTACGGCGAGTACGTGACCGGTAGCAAGGTGATCAACGCCGAGTCCCGTGCTGCCATGAAGCAGTGCCTGGCCGACATCCAGAGCGGCAAGTACGCCAAGAACTTCATCCTGGAAGGTCAGGCGAACTACCCGGAGATGACCGCCATGCGTCGTCTCAATGCCGCGCACCCGATCGAGCAGACCGGCGAGCAGCTGCGCGCCATGATGCCCTGGATCCAGAAGATCGTGGACAAGTCCAAGAACTGATCCCGGTTCGACGGACGCAAAAAAACGCCGCCCTTCGGGGCGGCTTTTTTATGCGTGGACGGATGGCAGCCAGGGTCGGGGTCAGCGATCCCAATCCCTGCTATGAGTCTTCTGCCCAGGCCCGCAGTCCGTGACTCCGACCCCTGCTTTGCGTCTTGCGCCTCAGTCGTGATGGCCGCCGCGTACCCGCTCGATGACCACCCGGGCCACCGGGTTGCGCCAGTCGAACTCGGCCGGGTCCAGTGAGCCGCCGCCGTGGATGCCGGCGTGGATGTGGACCTTGCCCTCGCCGGGGTCGGCCGAGTAGGGCGCGCCACCGCAGTAGGGACCGGGGATGTTGGCGCACGACTCGTCGTTGTGCTCGCTGCCGGCGTCATAGCCTGGCGAGAACAGGGTGACGGCATGACGGCCAAGCGGCGCCTGGGCGCCGTTCAGGGCCACGAAGCCGTCATTGGTGGGCAGCAGCATGCCGGCCACCGAGATGCGGTCGTAACCCTTGCGCGCACCCACCGTCACGGTGACCGATTCGCCGGGCGCCAGCAGCACGCCCGAGGAGGCGCTGTCGTACAGCTTGCCGCTGGCCGTCAGCTCGGCCAGCAAGGGGCCGGTTTCGCCGGCCTCGGCCATCATCGCCAGGGCGTCGCTGGGTGCCTGGCCCAGGTCGAACAGTTGCGGGCCGGGGGCATGGCTGGCCACCAGCATCGGGGTGAAGCTGGTGCCGCGGGTCAGGTTGGTGATGGTGACCTGGTAGCGGTTGTTGCCACTGGCCATGGCAACGCTGCCGAACAGGGTGCTGCCCAGGGTCAGCGCGGCCAGGGTCAGGCCGATGGACTTGTTCATGGTGACACTCCTTTGCGTGGTGGTAGGACCCTTTCCAGCCTGGCCGGCGGGGATCACGGGTGCTTCACGCATAGATCACGTTTCGGTCACGATGGACTGGTGGGACAGGGCAGGGTGAATGAAAAGGTGGTGCCCAGCCCCAGGGTGCTGCTGGCGCTGATGGCCGCCCCGTGCAGCTCGACGATGCGCTTGGCGATGGCCAGCCCCAGGCCGGCGTGGCCGGCATCGGGTGCCGCCGAATCGTGGCGATAGAAGCGCTCGAACACCCGTGGCAGATCCGGCTCCGGGATGCCGCAGCCGGTGTCGCTGATATGGATGCTCATCCGGCCGTCGGTTTCACGCAGCCTGACAGCGATGCGGCCGCCGGCGGGGGTGTGACGCAGGGCGTTGTCCAGCAGGTTGTCCAGGGCGCGCTGGATCAGGCCGATGTCGGCCTGCACGAAGGGCAGGTCCGGAGCTGCGTCGATCTGCAGGTCGATGGCCTTCTGCTGGGCGGATAAGCGGTATTTGAGCAGGGTGTCCTGCACCAGTTCGGCCAGTGCGAAGGGCTCGGTATGCGGCTGGGTATCGGGGGCATCCAGCCGGGCCAGCTCGAACAGCTGCGCCACCAGCTGCGCCAGTTCCTCGCTGTTGCGCAGCGCGATGTCCAGGTACTGCGCCCGTTCCTCGGGGCTGAGCCGGTCGCCTTTGATCTGCAGGGTCTCCAGGTAGCCGTGCAGGGTGGTCAGCGGGGTGCGCAGGTCGTGGGAGACGCTGGCCACCATCTCGCGCCGCTGACGGTCCATGGCGCTGAGGGTCTCCAGTTGCCGACGTATCTGCCCGGCCATGTGGTCGAAACGCTGTTGCAGGCGATCGAGGTCGTCGCCGCTGCCCGCCGGCAGTTTGGCCGTGGGATCGGCCGCCAGCAGGTCCATGCGCCGTGCCAGCTGGCGCAGGCGGCGGGTCAGCCAGGCGAACAGCAGCAGGCCGATCAGCAACGCCAGGCCAAGGCTGGCGGCCAGCCCCCAGGCACCCAGGCGTAGCGTGTAGCTGGTGCTTAGCGCCTCGGCGATGCCCTGGTAGGCCTCGCTGGCGAGAATCACGTATAGATAACCCTGCAGCCCGTCGCCATCGTGGATGGCCGCGACGGAGAACACCTTACGACGCTGCGCGTTTCTGGGATCGTCACCGAGCAGCGGCAGGCTGGCCGGGCCGTCGAGGAAGGCCTTGATGGGCGCCAGGTCGATGCGGTCACGCTGGATGCTGTGTGCCGGCGCCGACCAGGCGAGCAGGCGACCGTCGGGTGCCGCCAGGTAGACCTCGATACTGGGGTTGATGACCATCAGCTGGTGGAATAACTGCTCCAGCGCGCTGGTGTTGGGCTGGCGGTCCTGGATCAGCGGGAAGCCGGCCGCCAGCTGTCGGCCCAGGTCGGCGTTCAGTCGTTGCGCCACCTCTTGCTGGTACAGCTTGTTGGTGCCATACACCAGGCCCAGCAGTGCGGTCCCGGTGACCAGGAACAGCCCGAGCAGGGCCAGGGACAGCTTGCTGTAGAGGCTGCCGGGCATGCTCAATGCCGGGTCGCCGCGTCGTCGGGGGCGAACTTGTAGCCCACGCCCCGTACCGTGCGGATGAACTGCGGCCTGGCCGGTTCGCTTTCGATCTTGGCGCGCAGGCGGTTGATATGGCTGTTGACCGTGTGTTCATAGCCCGAGTGGCTGTAGCCCCACACCTGGTCCAGTAACTGCCCGCGGCTGAACACCCGGCCGGGGTGGCGCATGAAGTGGGTCAGCAGGTCGAACTCCCGTGCGGTCAGCTGCACGTCCTGTCCGCCCAGCAGCACCTCGCGGGTTTCCTGGTCGACGCTCAGGTCCCCGGTCTGCAGCATCGCGGCGGGTGGGTTGCCGGCCGCTGCGGTCGGGGTGATGCGCCGCAGGATGGCCTTCACCCGCGCCACCAGTTCGCGGACGCTGAACGGCTTGGTCAGATAGTCGTCAGCGCCGATCTCCAGCCCCAGCACCCGGTCCAGTTCGGTGCTGCGGGCGGTGAGCATCAGCACCGGGGTCTGGCAGCCCTGGGCGCGCAGCCGGCGGCACAGTTCCAGGCCGTCGAGGCCGGGCAGCATCAGGTCGAGGATGATCAGCTGGTGGGCATTATCCAGCGCCTTGCTCAGGCCTAATGGGCCGTTGCCGGCGTGTTCCACGGTCATCCCCTGGTCGGCCAGGTGCATGGATACCAGTTGGGCGATATCGTGGTGGTCCTCGATCAACAGGATCGCGGCGGCATGATCGGTGTGCGGCTGTATGGCGGGCATGGGCGGTCCCTGTCTGTCCCTGCTGAGGGAGAGACCGGGTGTGTCGGCAAACTATCTCAGTGCCGGCGGGGTATTTATTCGGGGCATGAAAAAGGCGGCGCCGTCGCCGGTCGCCGCCAATGCCAGAGGAAGAGCGATTACTTCTTGGTGGTGCTCAGGCCGAGGATCTCCCAGTCCTGCATGCCGCCGCGGTACCACTTGATCTTGTCAGCCGGGTAGCCGAACTTGAGCAGGTTCTTGATGTTGTTGGGCGACTGGCCGCACCACATGCCGTTGCAGAACAGCACCAGGGTCTTGGCGTTGCTGTAGTTCCACAGGCCTTCCTGCTGGGTGACGCCGAAGTCTTTCTCCATGATCTCGCCGATGGAGAACGGATCGGCGCCCTTGGCCGGGTTCAGCTTGGTCCAGGGCAGGTTCTTGGCGCCGGGGATGGTGCCGCGCTCCACCCAGTCGGGGGTGCGGGAATCCACCACCAGGATGCTGGCGTCACCGTCCGCCTTGCGCTTCAGGTAGTCGAGCATCTCGACCTCGCCGATGGTTTCCACGCCCGGTGCCAGCTGCATCGGCTGGATGCAGAACGGCGGGCAGGGGCGGGAGGTCTTGGCAAAGTCCGGATTGACGGTGTTCTTGGTGTCCTGGTTACGCTGGATGGTGGCCGGAGAGCCGTTGTGGTCGACGGTCACGGTGGCGATGTCGGGGGTGATCTTGACCTTCAGGTCGGCCGCCGATGTGAGGCCGGACAGGCCCATGGCCAGGGCCAGGGCGGTCAGGGTGTAGCTCAGGGTCTTTTTCATTATGTTGGTTCCTCCAGGGTGGGTTGGGCCGGTGGCCCGGATCAGTCGCATTCAGGTTCTGCGTCGGTTTCTTCGCCGTCGCCTTGGCTGGTTTTTTTGCTTTTGTCCTGGGTGCCTTGCGGCTGCGCAGGGGGTTGTGGCTGGACGGTGCCATTGTTGGGGCTGTTCTCGTCCTGGGCCTGCGCGTTGACGGCGAGGGGTGTGCACAACAGCGTCAGCGTCAGAATGGCCGTCAGCAGCGATGACATCGTATGTTCTCCCGTGATGAATGGGCCTACGGCCCTACTGCGGCCGCGCCCTGTCCCGTAGGGTGCGGCTCTAAAGTATAGTCTAGCAACGATCAGGCCATCTGGCGGCAGTGTGGTTTTTCAATGACTTGGCTAATGTCGTGACAGCCATTGACATGACGGGCGACGCACGTTGTCATGACATGGCAGGCGTAATCGGCAGGAATGGCAGACGTGGCATCCCGGTTGAATCACGTCGCTGTGGCCAATGGCGCTCGATTCAGGCGGCTGTGGCAGGTGACGCGGTGTTGGCCCGATGCTTGCGCTGCACTTGCAGCCGTCCTTGGTTGGCTGGCGTCCTGGCACTGGAGAGTCCCGTATGAAGAAGACATCGCCCCTCAAGCCGTCCTGCGAGCAACTGATCGACATGCTGCCGCACCCGTTCGTGGTGATCGATCGCCAATACCGCATCGTGGCGGCCAACACCCAGTACTGCCAGCGCTACGGGGTGGGCCCGGAACAGATCGTCGGGCGCCGCTGTCATGAGGTGTCGCATCACTCCAGTGAGCCGTGCAGCCGGCACGGAGAGCACTGCCCTCTGGAAGAGGTGTTCCGTACCGAGCAGCCGACCCAGGTGATCCATGTGCACTACGATTACCAGGGTCGCGAGGAGCGGGTGCAGCTGTCTGCCAGTCCCATCACCGACAGCGATGGCAATGTCTGTTACATGGGCGAATACGTGCAGGATATGCTGCCGCTCAGCGACGAGGACACGCCGCTGGTGGGACGCTCGTCGGCCATCATGCGCCTGGTCAGCATGCTGCAGCGGGTGGCGCCGACCCAGACCACCGTACTGCTGTTGGGCGAAAGCGGTTCCGGCAAGGAACTGGTGGCGAAGTATCTGCACCACTATTCGCAGCGGGTGGGGCGTCCCTTCGTGGTGGTGGATTGCGGGGTACTGGGCGACACCCTGATCGAGAGCGAGCTGTTCGGCCACGAGAGAGGTGCCTTCACCGGCGCCAACCAGCGCAAGAAGGGGCTGTTCGAGGCCGCCGATGGCGGCACCCTGCTGATCGACGAGGTCGGTGAGCTGCCCCTGGTGCTGCAGACCAAGCTGCTGCGGGTACTGGAAACCGGTACCGTGCGACGCCTGGGCGGAACCGAATACATCCGGGTCGATGTGCGGGTGATCGCCGCCACCAACCGCGACATCCGCCAGATGGTGGATCAGGGCGATTTTCGTGAAGACCTGTACTACCGGCTGTCGGCCTTCCCCGTTCAGATCCCGGCGCTACGCGAACGCAAGGACGACATCGCCACGCTGGCGGCCCATTTTCTTATCCACTCGGAGCACGGTGACCGCCATCTGCCGCTGGGTGCGGATGTCATCGAGGCGCTACTGGCCTACGACTATCCCGGCAACGTGCGGGAACTGCGCAATATCATCGAGCGGGCGGCCATCCTGGCCGGCAACGCTCCGATCCAGGTGCAGCACCTAGCCCTGGATGCACCCTGTGCCGGGTCCGGCACGTCCCGTCAGCCTGTCGGGTCCCCGCCCGGCGCGCAGGCCGAGTTGCTCAGCCGCCGCGATCGCTACAGCGATCAGGCCATCCTGCAGGGACTGACCCAGGCAGGCGGACACCGCCAGGCCGCCGCGCAGTTGCTGGGCATCAGTGAGCGAACCCTGTACCGTCGACTGGCGCGGTTGCGGATGGTTGCCGCGGACTGAGAGGGTACAGTGGGCCTTGAGGCATGGCTTCGGCATTGCCGGTAACCTTGATCAGGCGTGTTGCAGAATCCGACCGGGATGCCGCTATATTTAAGTAACGGTGCGTTCTGGTTGTGATCCTCGGTCGGCTTTGGGGACGCACTGCCGGCACAAGGACGGCCTCCTGCAAGGAAAACCGGCGGCGACTGAAGACACCATGCCCGATGACCTCTCTGCAGCCACTTTCCAGCGGCGTTTCAGTAATCTCGTACTGATCGCATGGACGCTGCCACCGGTGGTGGGCCTGGGCTTCCTGATCTATATCCGCATGTTCACCATCGAGCAGATCGTGCAGATCCTGCAGACGCCGCTCGAACCGGTCTTCATTGTTGGCTGGCTGCTGTTTGCGCTGGCGTATTTCCGCCACTATGCGCGGCCCATCGTCCGTTACCTGGACACACCACGGCCCAGTGCCCATGAAGAGCAGGCCTATTTGGCCTGCCTGCACCGTTTCCCGTTGCACTTCTGGGGCCTGTTCACCCTGTACATCCTGATGGCGCCCGGCTCGGTGATCCTGAGTGCCGAGTGGTACACGGATTTCAGCGCCAGTGCAGTGGACTGGTTCCGCATCCACCTGGTCGCGCTGGTGGTGTCCATCATCGTCGGCCTGCCGATCTTTCTTCGCGCCCTGGACCTGCTTGGCCTGACCTTGGGAGGCGTGCGTCTGCAGCGTCCGACGGTGTCGCTCAAGACCAAGGTGCTGCTGCTTGGCGCACTGATGCCGCTGATGGTCGACACCATGATCGTGCAGTATTACTGGACGCGGACCGGTTACTTCACCATCGAGACCTTCGTGGTTTGGCTGGCTCTGGAAGTACTCGCGATCGCGGGCAGCCTGCTGTTCATGGCGGGCGTGACGCAGGGGCTGCGGCCACTGCAGCAGGTCATCGCGCGCGGGGTCACCGCCCTGGACCTGGGTGTTGCGGCGCTTGCACCGCGATCCTCCGATGAACTCGGCATTATCGCCGCCGGCTACCAGCAGCTGGTACGCAGCATCCAGGGGCAGAACGAGGTATTGAGTACCGGCGCAAAGCTGATTGCCCTGGAAGATGGTGACGCAGTAGGGGAGGCCATCGACAGCCTGATCGCCGCCTGCCAGCGGGTGGTGGGTGGTGACCAGGTGTTGCTGTTTCTGCACGATCCCGACAGCAATGAACTGCTGGCGGTTGCCCATACCGGCGAGACGTATCGGGCGGCGGGTCATCTTCGGCTTGCCATGGCGACGCCCTCGCTGGCCACCTGGATCTTTCAGCATGGTCATAGCATTGCCATCAACGATGTGGCCGATGATCCCCGTGTCAGTGCGGAGATCCGTCAGCGCTTCAATACCCGTTCCGCCCTGGGTGCACCTCTGATCGGTGACGGTCAGGTGATTGGCGTGCTGATGACTATTGAGACCCGCCAGGTGCGTCGCTATGCCCCGGCTGACATCGAATTGATGGAGCAGGTGGCCGCTGAGGCCGCTGCGGCCATTGCCACCCAACGCCTGTTGCAGGAGCGTTCACAGGCCCAGGCGGCAGCGCTGAAGAGTGAGGCGCAAGTGCGGTTGTTGCTGGATTCCGCCGTGGAGGCCATCTACGGCGCCGATCTAAATGGTCTGTGCACCTTCGTCAATCGTGCCTGTGTGGACATGCTCGGTTACGACAGCGAGGATGAACTGCTGGGCAAGCCCATCCACGAGATGATCCATCATTCCTACCCGGACGGTCGGCATTACCCCAAACAGGAATGCAAGGTGCGTCATGCCACTCTGCGTGGTAAGGCCGGACACAGCGCTGACGAGGTGCACTGGCGCAAGGATGGTACTCCTGTGCCGGTCGAGTACTGGTCACATCCGGTCTACAAGGATGGCGAGTTGGTGGGCTCGGTGGTCACCTTCATTGATATCAGCGAGCGCCGCGCGGCAGAGCAGGATATGCGCCGCTTGCACGTCCGCAACGAGTTGCTGCTGGAGTCCACCAGTGACGGCATTATCGGCGTCGATACCGAACTACGCTGCACCTTCGCCAATCGCGCCGCTGCCCAGTTGCTCGGTTACGAGCCGCACGAGGTGGTGGGGCAGGACGTCTTCCTGATGGCCCATGGTCGCAATGAGGCCGGCACCACTCTGTTGCGCGAGGAGCTGCCGCTGTATCGCGCCATCGCAGAACAGACCTCGCAGCACACCGACAGCGCCGTGCTGTGGCGCCGTGACGGCGAGGTCGTCCCGGTGCAGTACTCGGCCAATCCCATCGTCGAGGATGGCCGGGTGACTGGCGCGGTGATGGTGTTCCGCAACATTGCAGAGGCGCGCGCCACGGCGCGCAAGATGGATTACCTGGCCTCCCACGACCCACTGACCGGCCTGTTCAACCGTCGCGAATTCGAAAGCCGCCTGGAACAGGCGCTGCTGGCGGCCCGCCGCGACGATGCCGAGCATGCGCTGTGCTACCTCGACCTGGACCAGTTCAAGGTGGTCAACGATACCTGTGGCCACGAGGCGGGTGACGAACTGTTGCGCCAACTGGCCACCCTGCTGCATGGCCGTATCCGCCAGCACGACATGCTGGCCCGGCTGGGCGGCGACGAGTTCGGCGTGCTGCTGGACAGCTGCCCGGTCGGCAAGGCGCAGGGCATCGCCAACGAGTTGCGCGCGGTGGTCGAGGATTACCGTTTTGCCTGGCAGGACAAGACCTTCGCGGTGGGCGTCAGCATCGGCCTGGTGGCCATCACGACGGAGACCGAGAGCCTGTCCTGGGCGCTCAGCGCGGCCGATACCGCCTGCTACATGGCCAAGGACAGTGGTCGCAACCGGGTGCATGTGTACGAGCTTCACGACGACGAACTGAACCGGCGACGCAGCGAGATGCAGTGGGTGTCGCGGCTCAACGCCGCGCTGGACAATGATCAGTTTGTGCTGTGCTACCAACCCATCGTCGCAGTGGATGCGCCGGATGATCAGCGCCTGGCGATGGAGATCCTGGTGGCGATGCGCGACGGCGACGGCCGCGAGATCCCGCCCGGTGCCTTCATCCCCGCTGCCGAGCGCTACAACCTGATGGTCTCTATCGACCGCTGGGTGGTCAGCCGGGTATTCGCCTGGTTGCGAGAGCATCACCAGCGGCTGAATGGCATGGAGCGGTGCTTTATCAACCTGTCGGGACAGTCGGTGGGAGAGGAGAAATTTCTCGGCTTCCTGATCGAGGAACTCGGCCGCGGTGGCTTCCCCACCGACAAGCTGTGTTTCGAGATCACCGAGACCGCGGCGGTCGCCAACCTCAGCCACGCGGTGCTGTTCATCAAGGCCCTCAAGTATTACGGCTGCCGCTTCGCTCTGGACGACTTCGGCAGCGGCATGTCGTCATTCGCCTACCTGAAGAACCTGCCGCTGGACTACCTGAAGATCGACGGCAATTTCGTTCGTGACATGGTCAGCGATCCCATCGATCGCGCCATGGTGCAGGCCATCCACCAGGTCGGGCACGTGATGAACATCGCCACCGTTGCCGAGTTTGTCGAGGAGGAGGCCATCCTGGCGGAACTGCGCGACATCGGCGTGGACTACGCCCAGGGCTACTGCATCGCCAGGCCCCGTCCCCTGTCCGAATATTTCAGCTGACCGCGGCACTTGGGTGACGGCCCGCTGTCCAACGGCCAGGAGTCCTTTATACTCCCGCCATGGAACATGAAACCCCCAGCGTCGCCGAACCGGGTACCGACCGCCCCAAACGGGCACGCGGCATCTACCTGCTGCCCAACCTGTTCACCACCGCCGCACTGTTCTCCGGTTTCTACGGGGTGCTGGCGGCCATGAACGGCCAGTTCGAACCCGCCGCCATCGCCATCTTCGTGGCCATGGTGCTGGATGGACTGGACGGCCGGGTGGCACGGCTGACCAATACCCAGTCCGCCTTCGGTGCCGAGTACGACAGCCTGTCGGACATGGTGGCCTTCGGTCTGGCGCCGTCGCTGGTGATGTACGAATGGGCGCTGTCCGGGCTGGGCAAGTTCGGCTGGCTGGCCGCCTTTGTCTACACCGCCGGTACCGCGCTGCGCCTGGCCCGTTTCAATGCCATGCTGGACGTAGCGGACAAGCGCTACTTTCAGGGCCTGCCCAGCCCCGCGGCGGCGGCGGTGATGGCCGGTGCCGTGTGGGTGGCGGTGGATCACGGCTGGGTGGGCAGCGACCTGGCCTGGCTGGCCGGTGTGGTGACCGTGGCCTGCGGCCTGCTGATGGTCAGCAACATCAAGTACCACAGCTTCAAGCAGGTGGATTTCCGCGGCAAGGTGCCCTTCATCGTGGTGGTGGGTATCATGGTGTTCTTCGCCGTGGTGCTGGCCCAGCCGGCGCCGGTGTTGTTCGCCATCTTCGCCGGCTACGCCCTGTCCGGTCCGGTTTTGTGGCTGCTGCACCGACGGCGTCCAGAGGCGGCTGATCCGGCCGCCTGAGACGGTTGGCAGTTTGCGCGGCGCGGGTTATAGTCGGGTCATGATCTACCAGGCGCACTCCCTGTTGCACCCCGCCGCCCTGACCCTCGGTCAGGGCCTGCGCCTGCGCGCTGCACTACTGCGACTGCTGCCCTGAGGGGCAACAGACACGCGATGCCCTGGCGAGGGCGAAAACCGACGCAACCCGGATGACCCCAAGACGATATTTTCAGCGTCCCGTATGCCCATAAGGTAGAGACGGGGCCGGAGCTTAACCATGAGCCAGAAAGACAAACTCATCATTTTCGATACCACCTTGCGCGACGGCGAACAGAGCCCCGGCGCCTCCATGACCCGCGATGAAAAGGTGCGCATCGCCAAGGTGCTGGAGAAGATGCGGGTGGACGTCATCGAGGCGGGTTTCCCCATCGCCAGCGTGGGCGACTTCGAGTCGGTGCAGGCGGTGGCCCGCGCGGTGCAGGACTCCACCATCTGCGGCCTGGCCCGCGCCCTGGAGAAGGACATCGATCGCGCCGGCGAGGCATTGCGGGATGCCAACTCCAGCCGCATCCACACCTTCATCGCCACCTCGCCGATCCACATGCAGCACAAGCTGCGCATGGAGCCCGATCAGGTGGTCGAGCAGGCAGTGTGGGCGGTCAAGCGCGCCCGCCAGTACACCGACAACGTGGAGTTCTCCGCCGAGGACGCCGGCCGTTCCGAGATCGACTTCCTGTGTCGCATCTTCGAGGCGGTGATCGACGCCGGTGCCAGCACCATCAACGTGCCGGACACCGTGGGCTACAACATCCCCACCCAGTTCGGTGAGACCCTGCGGGTGTTGATGGAGCGCATCCCCAACGCCGACAAGGCGGTGTTCTCGGTGCACTGTCACAACGACCTCGGCCTGGCGGTGGCCAACTCCCTGGCGGCGGTGATGAACGGCGCGCGTCAGGTGGAGTGCACCATCAACGGCCTGGGCGAGCGGGCCGGTAATGCCTCGCTGGAGGAGATCGTCATGGCGGTGCGTACCCGCCAGGACATCTTCCCCTGCGACAGCACCCTGGACACCACCCAGATCGTCGCGGCGTCCAAGCTGGTGTCCAACATCACCGGCTTCCCGGTGCAGCCCAACAAGGCCATCGTCGGCGCCAACGCATTTGCCCACGAGTCGGGCATCCACCAGGACGGCATGCTCAAGCACCGCGATACCTACGAGATCATGCGCGCCCAGGACGTGGGCTGGAGCGAGAACCGCATGGTGCTGGGCAAGCACTCGGGGCGGAATGCCTTCCGCGCCCGTTTGCTGGAGCTGGGCATCCACTTCGACGCCGAAGAGGACCTCAACACCGCCTTTGCCCGCTTCAAGGAACTGGCTGACAAGAAGCACGAGATCTTCGACGAGGACCTGCAGGCGCTGGTCACCGAGAGCGGCATCGAGCAGGAGAACGAGCGCATCAAACTGGTGTCGCTCAAGACCTGCTCCGAGACCGGCGAGACCCCGGTGGCCGAGCTGGTGTTGTCCATCGACGGCGAGGAGCAGGCCGGTCAGGCCAGCGGCGGTGGGCCGGTGGATGCGGCCTACAAGGCCATCGAGGCCATCGTGAACACCGGTGCCGACCTGAAGCTGTACTCGGTCAACAACATCACCAGCGGTACCGATGCCCAGGGTGAGGTGACGGTGCGGTTGGAGAAGGGTGGCCACCTGGTGAACGGTCAGGGCTCTGACACCGACATCGTCATCGCTTCCGCCAAGGCCTACATCAACGCCGTCAACAAGCTGCTGGCACCGGGCGAACGGGCCCACCCGCAGACCGGCGACGTCTGACAATGGATTCGGCCCGGCGACAGGCCTATCTGGATGCCATGGGCATTCAGACCTGGGTGTCTCGGGATCGTCTGTCCGAAGGGCAGGCAGTTGCCGGGGCGCCGGTCGTTGTCGATGCAGGTAGCGTAACGCCCGAGCCGGTTGTTGCGACACCCGAACCGCCGCCGGCCCCTGCGCGGGCCGGCGGTTTTCCTTCCGAGATGCTGCGTGCCGCCCTGCGGGGCGAGGCTGATGTGGCACCCCTGCCTGAATCCCCAAAACGTCCCCCGCCTCCGGTCGAGTCTCGGCAGGCGGTAGATGTCCGCCCGGCGTTGGATCTGGACGGCCTTGACTGGCCTCAGCTGGCCGAAGTGGTGGCCGGCTGCAGGAACTGCGAGCTGCACAGCACCCGTACCCAGGCGGTGTTCGGCGTGGGTGATCAGCGCGCCCGGTTGATGATCGTGGGCGAGGCGCCCGGCGCGGACGAGGACCGTCAGGGTGAACCCTTCGTGGGCCCGGCCGGCCAGTTGCTCAATGCCATGCTGGTGGCCATCGGCCTGCAGCGCGAGCAGGTCTACATCACCAACATCATCAAGTGCCGCCCGCCCAGCAATCGTGATCCGCACGTGGAAGAGGCGGCTGCCTGCCGTGGCTTCCTGGATCGCCAGATTGCCTTGCTGCAGCCCGAGCTGATTTTGTGCCTGGGGGCGGTGTCCGCCCACCATCTGCTGGCCACCGACCTGCCGGTGGGCAAGCTGCGGGGTCGTCCGCATCAGCTGCCCATGGGCGCCAATGTGGCGGTGACCTATCACCCGGCCTACCTGCTGCGTAAGCCCGAGGAAAAGGTCAAGGTGTGGCATGACCTGCAGCGGGTCGCCCGGCTGCTGCAGGGGGAGCGGGGATGAGCGCCATGCTGGAAGACAACTCGCAGTTCCAGCTGCGTCCGATGCGGCCCGAGGACCTGACGGCGGTGATGGCGGTGGAGCTGAGCGCCTATACCCATCCCTGGACCGAGAACATCTTTCGCGACTGCCTGCGGGTGGGTTACCAATGCTGGGTGGCCGAGATCGACCAGCAGCTGGCGGGCTACTCGGTGATGTCGGTGGCAGTGGGCGAGGCCCATATCCTGAATATCTGCATCGACCCCGCCCGCCAGGGGCAGGGCATGGGGCGGCAGCTGCTGCAACGCATGCTGCACATGGCCGGCGAACTGCAGGCCGACACCGCCTACCTGGAGGTGCGCGAGTCCAACCAGGTGGCCCAGGCCCTGTACGAGTCCATCGGTTTCAACCAGATCGGCCAGCGGCATGGTTACTATCCCGCCGTCGGCGGTGACGAGGATGCGTTGGTGTACGCCAAGGTCCTCTGACGTCCTTATTCGCCGGAACTGCCTGGAAACGGGCCGGATCGGCTACAATAGCCGGCTTTGCCGCTATCCCGGCTCCAGAACCCGCAGCCATGTCCGCCGAACTCCAGAAAGCCCTGTCGAAGCGTCGCACCTTCGCCATCATCTCCCACCCCGACGCCGGTAAGACCACCCTTACCGAAAAGCTGTTGCTGTTCGGGGGCGCGATCCAGCTGGCCGGTACCGTCAAGGGCCGCAAGGCCGCGCGCCACGCCACCTCCGACTGGATGGAGCTGGAGAAGCAGCGCGGTATCTCGGTGACCTCCTCGGTAATGCAGTTCCCATACAAGGGGCGCATCGTCAACCTGCTGGACACCCCCGGTCACGAGGATTTTTCCGAGGACACCTACCGCACCCTGACCGCGGTGGATTCGGCGTTGATGGTCATCGACGTGGCCAAGGGCGTCGAGGCGCGGACCATCAAGCTGATGGAGGTGTGCCGGCTGCGCGACACGCCCATCCTCACCTTCGTCAACAAGCTGGACCGCGAAGGTCGCGACCCCATCGAGATCCTCGACGAGGTGGAGAACGTGCTGGGCATCCAGTGCGCACCGCTCACCTGGCCGATCGGCATGGGCAAGCGCCTGAAGGGCGTGTTCGACCTGCGTACCGAGACCGTTCACCTGTACGACCCTGAGCACGGCGGCAAGAAACAGGGCGGCAAGCTGATCCAGGGTCTGGACAACCCGCTGCTGGACGAGCTGCTGGGCGACCAGGCCCAGGAACTGCGTGACGAGATCGAGCTGGTGCGCGGCGCCAGCCACGAGCTGGATCTCGACGCCTACCTGGCCGGCAAGCAGACGCCGGTGCTGTTTGGCTCGGCCATCAACAACTTCGGTGTCGAGGAACTGCTGGATGCCTTCGTCGAGTACTCACCGGCACCCATGGCCCGCGAGGCCGTGCAGCGCCTGGTTAAACCCGAAGAAGCGAAGTTCACCGGCTTCGTGTTCAAGATCCAGGCGAACATGGACCCGGCCCACCGCGACCGGGTGGCCTTCCTGCGGGTCTGCTCGGGCAAGTACACCAAGGGCATGAAGATGCGCCACGTGCGCATCGGCAAGACCATCCAGGTGCCCAACGCCATCACCTTCCAGGCGGATGAGCGCAAGGCGGTGGAAGAGGCCTACGCGGGCGACATCATCGGCCTGCACAACCACGGCACCATCCAGATCGGCGACACCTTCACCGAGGGCGAGGAGCTCAAGTACGAGGGTATTCCGTACTTTGCGCCGGAACTGTTCCGCCGGGTGGTGCTCAAGGACCCGCTGAAGATGAAGGCACTGCACAAGGGTGTGCTGCAGCTGTGCGAGGAGGGCGCCACCCAGGTTTTCCGGCCGTTGCGCAACAACGATCAGATCCTGGGCGCGGTGGGTATCCTGCAGTTCGACGTGGCCGTGCACCGGCTCAAGGGCGAGTACGGGGTGGATGCCATCGTCGAGCCCATCAGCGTGCAGACCGCCCGCTGGGTCAATTGCGACGACCCCAAGATGCTCGAACGCTTCAAGGACAAGAACTACGAGAACCTGGCCCTGGACGGGGACGACCAGCTGGTCTACCTGGCGCCGACCCGGGTCAATCTCAACCTGGCCCAGGAGCGCTGGCCCGAGGTGCGCTTCTCTGCCACCCGGGAGCTGTAGCTTGGGCTTCCCTAGGCTCAGACCAAGCTACGACCAGTCAAATTCAAGAGGTATGCAAGATGGACAATGAACAGGTCAAGGCATTGATCGAGGCCGGCTTGCCCGGCGCCAGGGTCGAGATGATCGGCGATGCCTGCAATATGGCAGTGCTGGTGGTCAGCGAGGCCTTCGAGGGTAAAAGCCTGCTCCAGCGTCACCGCATGGTGATGGAGGGCGTCAAGTCGCATATCAGCAGCAACGAGTTGCACGCATTGTCCATCAAGGCCAAGACGCCGGCGGAAGTAAGCGCCAAATAAGCACCGTGGAGCACGGGGCACTCGCTCGTCATCCTATCCTCAATTGTTCCGTGTAGTATTGGAACCGGAGGGTTGTGAGCCGTGCGTCATGCCTGGTCGGGGTTTTAAGCATCCTGTCAAATTGGCAGAGTTCCCTGCCTGTCGGCATAGCCCGGCAGCAGGTGCTTTAAAGACGCGGCCGCGACACTCGTAGAAGGGATCTCTAAACGCCGAGAGGAGTGACGCATGCGCTTGCTGCTGGTGCTGATGCTGGCTGTTACGTTGGTCGGTTGTGACATGTTCGGGACGCCTTCCGAACAGGAATATCTCGATCGAGCGGAATCCTATTACAGCAATGGGAAATCCAGGGAAGCGGTCATTGCGCTTAAAAATGTCCTCTCGAAAAACCCCGACAACGGCCACGCGCGTTGGATGTTGGGGCAGATTTACGCTGACTTGGGTGAGGTGGTTGGCGCGGAGATCGAACTCGAAAAAGCCCGGGATCTCGCCTTCGACACAGACCGGGTTTTACCCGTGCTTGGCAGAGCATTGCTTGCGCAAGGCAAGTTTGACCCACTGCTGGCGCTCCAGCCAGCCCAGCTTTCCACACCTGCCGCCCGCGCCGATCTGCTCAGTAGCCATGGTTTCGCCTACCTAAGAAAGGGCGATGCGGCAGCAGCGGAGCAGGCCTTCGAGGCTGCTTTATCGGATCTTCCCGGATTGCCATATGCTTTGGTGGGTAGAGCCGGGGTGGCCGCTGCGAGAGGTGATACCGCAGGAGCTTATCGCCAGTTGGATGCTGCCCTCGCTGAGAATCCAGACGATGGCTTCGCGTGGAGTTATCGCGGGGATCTAAAACGATTCGAGGGTCAGCTGGAAGAAGCGATAGACGCATATGGCAAGGCGATCGCCAAACGCAGCGCTAACTGGTCCGACCGTCTGCAGCGTGCGCTGCTCAACGCCCGCCTCGGTCGTATCGATGAGGCCGACAAGGATGTGCAGATCCTCAAGCAGCGCTGGGCCAATGCCCCGGACGTGCTGTATGCAGAAGGCCTCATACACCTGCGCCGCAAGCAGTATGAGGAAGCCCAGGTCGCGCTCGAACTGGCACTCAAGGGCGATCCTAGATCCTACCGTGCGGCGTATCTTTTGGGATCCATTCATCTCAGGAACGGGAACCTTGGCCAGGCGGCAGCCTATGCGAACGCGACCCTGGCCAACGACGAGGATTTTCTGCCAGCGTCCAAGTTGTTGGCGGCGGTGCGGTCCCAGGAGGGGCGGTTTACCGAGGCCGAGGAGATTGCGCGCCATGTCCTGCAGACAGAGCCGGATGATCTCAATGCACTGAATCTACTTGCCTCAAGCCTGACGAACCAAGGCAAGCTAAAGGATGCGATCGAGGTGTACGACACCATCGCGTCGCTTGATCCGAACTCGTATGACGCTCGAATGCGACTCGGGCTTGGGCGCTTCAAGATCGGGGATTTTGAGGGCGGCGAAGAGGCATTGGCATCTGCGATCAACCTGGCGCCCGAGCGTAGCGAAGCTGATGCCGCGTTGGCGTTGAGTCTGCTTCAGGCGAACTTGATGGACAAGGCGGTGCAGGCCGCCGAAGGATTTGTGGCACGGCATCCAAAGGAGTCGATGGCCTACAACATGCTTGGTCTGGCTCGGGTGGGGGTTGAGGAAACCGCCAAGGCGCAGCAGGCTTTCGAACAGGCTCGTGCTCTCGCGCCGGGAGACCCTACGGCATGTAGCAATCTGGCACGGCATGCGCTGGCAGGCGGGGATCTGGCCAAGGCGCAGACCTATTACCGGGAGATCTTGAGCAAGTACCCGAAGCACCTTTCGTCACTACTGAATGCAGCGTCCATTGAGGCGCGTTTAGGCAATACGGAGCAGGTGATCCCGCTGCTAGAACGGGCGGTGGAAACCAACCCGGACATCGTCCGGCCGAAGGTCTTGTTGGCCCGCGAATACATCGCGACCCAGAAGGCGGGTCAGGCACTGAACCTGTTCGGGGGCATGCTCGAAACGCATGGCAGTGATCCGGTGGTGCTCACGGTAATGGGCGAAATCTATCTTGCGCTCGGACAACCGGGCGATGCGCTCGCGGTCCTGCGGCGTGCCATAGACATCTCTCCCGACAACGTGCAGGCGCATTTCCTGCTTGCGCGGGCATACGTGGGTGCGGGGGATGCCACGGGGTTGGAGCATGCATTAAGGGAGACCTTGCGCCTGGCACCCAGACATAGTCCGTCGCGGATTGCGCTCACCAAGCTGCTGATCCTGCAGCGCAAGTACCCGGAGGCCAAGGCCGAACTGGCTCGTCTGCGTGAGCTCGTTGAGAAAGACAACCCGGACGTGCTGGCTATGGAAGGTGCGATCCTGGCATCCGAGGGTGAAGCTGCCGGTGCAATCGGCTCTTACGAGGAAATCTTCCAGCTGAAACGGGATACGGCATCCCTGGTGTCCTTGTCTCGAGCCCAGTGGATGCTGGATGCGCAGGAGCGGTCTCTGGAAGTGCTGCAGGACTGGGTGGAGCGTTATCCCGCTGACCAGGCTGCACGCTTGGAGTTGGCGGATCGTTACCTCCGCATGGGTCGGGAGACGGATGCGGTGGAGCAGTACAAGAAAACGCTGGCTGTGAATGGCGACAATATTGTGGTCTTGAACAACCTGGCGTGGTTCTACCGAAACTCTGATGTGAAGCGCGCCCTGTCCTATGCAGAGAAGGCATACGCAAAGGCTCCCGGTTCGGCGCAGGTTGTGGACACCCTGGCTGCCACGCTGATTGAACTTGGCCAACTGGAACGGGCGGAGAGAATCCTGGAGCGCGCAGAGCGTGATCTGCCTGGCAGCCAGACCTTGCGCTTCAGAAAAGCGGTACTCCTGGAAAAGCGGGGGCGTCTTGCGGAGGCGCGCGCCACCCTTGAGACCTTGCTGGCAGCCAATACGGGCTTTGCCGAGCGGAATGAGGCCCAGCGGCTGCTGGAGCGGCTCGGCCGAAACTAGCCTATAGCTACACACTGGGCGAGCAGGGAGCAGCTGCCATGGCCTTCGACTATCAAGAGGCGTTTTCCCGCAACATCGGCTGGCTGACGCCGGCGGAGCAGGCGTCGTTGCGGACCAGGCGCGTCGCCATTGCAGGGCTCGGGGGCGTGGGCGGCAGCCACCTGCTGACCCTGACGCGTCTGGGCATCGGGCGATTCCGTATCTCGGACCTGGATACCTTCGAACTGGCGAATTTCAACCGCCAGGCCGGCGCGTTCACGAGTCAGTTGGGGCGTGAAAAGGTCGACGTGCTGGAGCAGATGGCCCGGGACATCAATCCCGAGTTGGAGGTTCAGGCATTTCCGTCAGGGGTGACCGCGGATAATGTCGATGCGTTTCTGGACGGCGTGGACGTCTACGTGGATGGACTGGACTATTTTGCTGTGGCCGCCCGCCGGGTGGTGTTTGCCGCCTGCGCGGACAAAGGCATCCCGGCTGTCACGGCCGCGCCGCTGGGCATGGGCAGCGCCGTGCTGAATTTTCTCCCCGGCAGGATGACCTTCGAGCAATACTTTCAGTTGGAGGGTCGCTCGGAGCAGGAGCAGTTGATCCGTTTCCTGATCGGCCTGTCGCCTGCGATGCCGCAGCGGGGCTATCTGGTCTGCCCGGAGGCCGTGGACTTCGCCGCACACAAGGGGCCTTCGACGCCCATGGCGTGCGATATCTGTGCCGGTATGGCGGCAACCCAGGTGTTGAAAATCCTGACAGGTCGCGGCCCCTTGCTGGCCGCGCCCTGGGGGCAGCAGTTCGATGCCTACCGGAACCGCATGTACCGCACCTGGCGGCCCTGGGGTAATGCCAACCCCCTGCAGCGCATAGGCATTGCGATCGCCATGCGGATGTTTGCGGGCGGATCATCGGCTTGAAGGGTGGCTGCCCCTTCAATAAAACCCGGACATGAAAAAAGGCCCCGCTCTATGAGCGGGGCCTTTGCATCGAAGGCCAGTCGACGCTTGTTTTCTCAGCTCTTGCGGCGACGTGCCGAAGCACCGAGGCCCAGCAGGCCGAGGCCGAGGATCGCGATGGTGGCCGGGGCCGGGACAACCGCGGTGATACCACCGTTCAGCAGTGCCTGACGGATCGCATTGGTGGCGGGGGTGACGCCGTCGGCCAATACGCCATTAACCACCAGCAACTGGCTGGGTACCGGGATCGGCGGGTTGACGTTGGTGTTCAGGCGCAGGGTGGGTGTACCGCCGGCGTCGAGCACATCGTTGGCGTCGACGAATGCGCCACCGGCCTTGACGTACAACCAGTCTTCCAGGGCAAAGGTGATGTCGAAATCGAGGAACAGGTTGGCAAGCGAGATGTCGGAGCCCGTCAGGTTCGCACTGATGGCCAGTACATCGCCCGCAACACCGAAGTCATTGAAGTAGATGTTCAGGGTGCCGCCGGTGTACACCGGGCCGGCCAGGGTCAGTATGCCGTTGAAGGTGTACTCTGCGCGCAGATCCCAGCTGAGGGCAAAGCCTTCGGAGTCACTGCCGAACGGCGGAACCAGCGGGCTCAGTGCATCCAGGTCGGTCTGCGCGCTGGTAGCGGATCCAACGGCTGCAATCGGATTGACCAGAGTCACCGTGGTGACCCCGTCCATCGCGGTGCCGCTGGTGGGGATGGTGTTAGCGGTCAGCAGGCTGGCCACGTTGGTGTCGTAGAAGCTGCCGAAGACGTCGGTGATGACGGTGCCGCCGGTCTCGCCAGCTTCACCCACGTTGTAGATCGAGGTGGCCAGGATCTGGTTGAAGCTGAATTCGGTGAAGACGCCTGTCGTGCCGTCGGCGTCCACCGGATTTGGGGGGGAGACCTCGTAGGCATTGCTGCCCAGGTCGATATACATCTCGTTGGCGGTCGCCGTTCCGCCCGCAAACAAGGCGGTTGCCGCGAGCATGGAGGTTGCGAGCTTGTTCATTGTCGGATTCCTTCCTTAAAAAACCTGTCGAAAACAATGTCGATTTGACCTTCGCCAATAAACGAGCAGGTTCTGTGCCAATGGGTGTTAATTTCGCCAACCGGCTGATAAAGAAAGGAAAAAATCTTTTCCATCAAAATGTCGAGGTGCTGAGGTGAGGGTAAGTGTAAAAACATCTGACAATCCAGGCGCTGGATCGCCGGTCGGTGATGGCGGGGTTAGAGCGTGCAGACAGGCTACAGCCTAGGTTTGTGGGTATGGGCCATTGCCCGCACCTTCAATTAAAGGTGTGGGGGCAATCGAATTTTCAACATTCAGGCGTGGGCACGCAAAGCCGCGAGCTCGATATCCCGCGCAGGACCATTTGGGAAAAGCTCCCCGTGGACGCACTCGTAGAGTTCGCGCAGGTCTGGCCGCATTGAAGCCAGCGCGGCTTCCGTCTTGATGAAGTAGGCGCCCCGCTTGCCGTGGTAGTCGATATCCTCGCCGGCACGGCTGAAGTGCAGGCCCGAGCGTTTCAGCAGTCGCGGCAGGAAGGGTTCCATCATGGCGAACACATTGGTGCGGCCCGTCATGTCGGTGACGGCGGTGGCCGCCAGGTAGGCGGAAATCGCAATGAAAGGGGCGGTCCGCTGTTCGTCTGCGGACAAGTTTATGCCGTCGGAGTCCCCGTATCGGGAGCTCTGCTCACCGGGGCGACGCCGAAAGCGGCCGTCAACCGCCAGGCGGGAGATTTCGCACATGGTGGCCCGGTCGAGCCGGAGGCTGTCTATAAAGTCCCGGTCCAGGCTTTCCGCGCAGTATTTTTCAAAGGGCAACAGCGCCGCCGGGTCCTCTCTGAGGGTCGGCACCATGCGCACGCAGCCGGCAGTCACGCCCGATGCCCTGTGTATCACCACGCAGTGGACCGATTGATCGTCGTATTCGTCGCATTCACGCCTGTCGGGAAAGCGCGCTGGATCCTCGTACTTGAACTCCTCGCAGTACACCCGGAATCGCACTTCGCACGCTTCGTTAAGGAGGTGTTCCGAGTTCGCCAACATGACTTGGAAGTACTTGTGGAACTCGTCAGCGATAGACTTGTGTTGTGTCGTCATGGGCTACCTCGTTTGGAGCCAGCCGATACAACTGAGCTCCCGGTTAACACTGCTGTGTGTCGTGTCCGGCTTTTCCAGTTTAGGAAGAGTTTGGGTAGAGGGGCTTCCTGACTGTCGATTTGTGCTTGCCAGTTCAAAGACTTGGTGTTTTGACCTTAGGTTTGGCGGCGCTGCAGGGGCTTTTTTGACCGAGGGTTGTTCAATATGAGGCTTGCGTCATGTCCCAAGCACTCATTTGACGCTTTTGTTGCCCCGTTTTTAATGTGTGATACGGTTCGCAAATCAAGAAAAACAGTGGGTTGCGTTCATTTTTTGAGTTATGTTTTAGAAACGAAGCAGATTCGTCCCGGTGCACAGTGTTCACGAGTTGATGTGTCTTGGGGCTGATTACGTTCGGTCGCAAATGGTTCGGTGACGATTTTCCCGAGCTGTGACAGGAACATGGATGTCGCCTAAACAACCCACATGGAATTACCGCTTGGCAGCTGTTCGCCCGTTTTTTAGACGGCAGTTTCGCTCTGGTAGGTAAGGTAAGTGAGCCGGAGTCTCATAGGGGTGCTGGTGACATGTTTGACACGAATTTTCAGCTTTATCTCGCGGATACAGGCGAAGCGGAATTGGCGCACCATCGCGTGCGGTATCAGGTCTTTTGCCAGGAGCGTGGTTTCGAGGATCCAGCCGCGTTTTGTGGCGACGCGGAGTGGGATGATTGGGACCTGACCGCGGCGAAGTTCGCCGTGGCCAGTAAAGAAACGGGTGCATGGGTGGGCGCATGTCGTTTGATCATGCCGAACGCCAGTACTTTCCCGGTGGAAACCCTGGGATGCAGCTTGCCAAAATGCGCAGACTCGATCCCCCGGCACCAGATTGCCGAGGTTTCACGCGTCTGCGTCGCAAAATCCTCGCCCGAGTCTCAGATGGCAGCGATCAAGGCCCCGTTTCTGGTTGATGTGGGGGCTGTGACTGCCCGGCAGGAATCGGAAGTCCATATTGGACTTATCCGGGCCACTATCGCGTACGGCTTGGATCACGACATTAGTTATGTATACATGCTGGTGACGCCCGCGTTGCAACGTTTGCTGGGCCGTCTTGGGGTGGTCTTTGTTGGTGCCGGCAGTGCCGTGGAGCATCGCGGAACCCGCACGCCATGCCTGGTGGATCTGGAAGCCAGCCGCATCACCATGAGTCGTCGCTCTAATAAGGTTTCTGCCATGCTGATGCGAAAGCATCTGGCCTATCAGAGTCACATGGCTTGCAGCCAGCCAAAACTGGCCCGCCCCAGACCGGCAGTTCGCCGATCCTTCCGCGAGGAGTTGGCAGCTGTCTGAGGGTTGGCTGGGCTATCGGGGCTGGCGCTTGATCTGCTCAAGCTTCACGCGCCATTCCATCGGGCCGGATTGGTGGACTGATTGTCCCCGGCTGTCCACTGCCACCGTCACCGGCATGTCCACCACCTCGAATTCATAGATGGCCTCCATGCCCATGTCCTCGAAGGCCACCACCCTGGCGGCCTTGATGGCCTGCGACACCAGGTAGGCGGCGCCGCCCACCGCCATCAGGTACACCGCGCCGTGGCGCTTGATGGAGTCGATGGCCACCGGGCCGCGCTCGGCCTTGCCGATCATGCCGATCAGGCCGGTCTGTTCCAGCATCATGTCGGTGAACTTGTCCATGCGGGTGGCGGTGGTGGGGCCGGCTGGGCCCATCACCTCGTCGCGCACCGGGTCGACCGGGCCGACGTAGTAGATCATGCGGTTGCTGAAGTCCACGCCTTCGGGCAGCGGCTGGCCGGCATCCAGCAGTTCCTTGATGCGCTTATGAGCGGCGTCGCGCCCGGTGAGCAGCTTGCCCGACAGCAGCACCCGGTCGCCCGGCTCCCAGCTGGCAATCTCTGCTTTGGTCAGGGTGTCCAGGTTGACCCGTCTGGCATCGGCGCTGGCCGCCCAGGTGACCTGCGGCCAATCCGCCAGCTTCGGTGGCGTCAGCACCGCCGGACCGGAGCCGTCCAGCTGGAACTCCACATGGCGGGTGGCGGCGCAGTTTGGGATCAGCGCCACCGGCAGCGACGCGGCGTGGGTGGGGTAGTCGAGAATCTTTACATCCACCACCGTGGTGACGCCGCCCAGGCCCTGGGCGCCAATCCCCAGGGCATTCACCCGTTCGAAGATCTCCAGCCGCAGTTCCTCGACGGCATTGGCCGGGCCGCGGGCGATCAGCTCGTCGATGTCGATCGGCTCCATCAGGGATTGCTTGGCCATCAGCATGGCCTTCTCGGCGGTGCCGCCGACGCCGATGCCGAGGATGCCGGGCGGGCACCAGCCGGCGCCCAGGGTGGGTACGGTCTCGACTACCCAGTCCGCCACATTTTCGCTGGGGTTGAGGATGGTGAACTTGGATTTGTTCTCCGAGCCGCCGCCCTTGGCGGCCAGGCCCACCTCCACCCTGTCGCCGGGCACCAGTTCGTAGTGGACGATGGCGGGGGTGTTGTCGCCGGTGTTCCTGCGCGGCCCGATGGGCGGGTTGACCATGGAGGCGCGCAGCACGTTGTCCGGATGGGTGTAGGCACGACGCACGCCCTCGTTGACCATCTCGGTGACGCCCATGTCGGCGTCCCAGCGCACGTCCATGCCGACCTTGAGAAACACCACCACCACGCCGGTGTCCTGGCAGATGGGGCGATGACCCTCGGCGCACATACGCGAGTTCACCAGGATCTGCGCCAGGGCGTCCTTGGCGGCGGGCGACTGCTCGCGCTCGTAGGCCCGGCCCACGGCCTGGATGTAGTCCAGCGGGTGGTAGTAGGAGATGAACTGCAGGCCGTCGGCGATGCTCTGGATGAAGTCTGCTTGCTTGATGGTGGTCATGGCTACACCTGTGTCTGCGCCACGGGCCTATGGGGCATGTGGGCATGCCCGGTAAGCCCGGCGCGGGATGTTGATGTGATCAGATCTGCAGCAGCAGGCGTGCCGGGTCTTCCAGGGTCTGCTTGATGGTGACCAGGGCCTGCACCGCCTCGCGGCCGTCGATGATGCGGTGATCATAGGACAGCGCCAGGTACATCATCGGGCGGATGACGATCTCGCCGTTCACCACCACCGGCCGCTCGACGATGTTGTGCATGCCGAGGATGGCGCTCTGCGGTGGATTAAGGATCGGGGTGGACAGCATCGAACCGAACACCCCGCCGTTGGTGATGGTGAAGGTGCCGCCGTTGAGTTCCTCGTAGCTGAGGGTGCCGTCCTGGGCCTTCTTGCCGAAGGCACGGATGGTGGTCTCGACGTCGGGGAAGCTGAGCTGATCGGCGTCGCGCAGAATCGGTACCACCAGGCCGCGGTCCGAGCCGACCGCGATGCCGATGTCGAAGTAGTCGTGATAGAGGATGTCGCTGCCGTCCACCGAGGCATTGAGCACCGGGAAGCGCTTCAGCGCTTCAACCACGGCCTTGACGAAGAAGGGCATGAAGCCCAGCCGCACGCCGTGGGCCTTCTCGAACTGGTCCCGGTACTGCTTGCGGAGCTGGGTGACGGCCAGCAGGTCAACCTCGTTGAAGGTGGTGAGGATGGCGGCGTCGTTCTGCGCCTGTTTCAGGCGCTCGGCGATGCGTGCGCGCAAGCGTGACATGGGCACCCGTTTTTCGGTGCGCCCGGCGCTGGTGCCGCCCTCGATCACGGGTTCGGCTGCCAGGTGATCCGCATCGTGCTCGTCATCGGTGCCGCTCTGCTGTTCATCCAGGTAGCGCATCACGTCGGCCTTGAGGATGCGGCCATCCTTGCCGGTGCCGACGATCTTGCTGGTGTCCAGGTTCATCTCCTTGACCAGTCGGCGCACTGCCGGGGTCAGCACCTGATCCTCATCCTCGGCCACGGGTGCAGCGGCGGGTGCGGCTGCTTCGGCGCTGCTGGTCGCCGGCGCGGGCTTGGCGGCTCCGGCGCTGACGCGGCCGAGCAGATCACCGGACTTGACCAGGCTGCCGTCGCGGGCGGCGATGTCGGCCAGTACGCCGTCATGGGGCGCCGGCACCTCCAGCACCACTTTGTCGGTCTCCAGATCCACCAGGGTTTCGTCGCGCAGCACCGGGTCGCCGGGCTGCTTGTGCCAGGTCAGTACCGTGGCGTCGCTGACGGATTCGGGGAGGGTGGGGACGCGGACCTCGTCGCTCATAGGTTCATCCTTCGGTTCATGCTCGGGTCGAAGTTGCCGGACAGCGCCTCATCAACCAGCCGCTGTTGTTCTTCCTGGTGTTGTTGCTGAAAACCGGTGGCCGGGGCTGCGGCCACCGGCCGGCCGACGAAGACCAGCTGCTTGCCACGCGCCAGCAGGGTGTGGAAGCGGTGCTTGATCTGATCCCAGCAGCCCTGGTTCTGGGGCTCTTCCTGGCACCACACATAGGTGTCGGCATCTGGATAGCCATCCACCATCTCTTCGAAGTCATCGCGCGGGAAGGGGTAGGGCTGTTCGATGCGCACGATGGCCACGTGCTCCAGGCCGCGACTGCGTCGCGCCTGCAGCAGGTCGTAGTAGACCTTGCCGGCGCACATCACCACCTGCGTGACCTTGGCCGGATCCAGTGGATCGACCTCTGCGAGTACCGTCTTGAAGCTGCCCTTGCACAGTTCGTCCAGTGGCGAGGTGGCCAGTGGATTGCGCAGCAGGCTCTTGGGCGTCATCACGATCAGCGGGCGGCGGAAGGGGCGCAGCATCTGGCGGCGCAGCAGGTGGAAGATCTGCGCTGCATTGCTGGGGATGCAGACCTGCATATTGTGCTCGGCGCACAGCTGCATGTAGCGCTCGATGCGTGCCGATGAGTGCTCCGGGCCCTGGCCTTCATAGCCGTGCGGCAACAGCATCACCAGGTTGCAGTACAGCCCCCACTTGGCGCCGGCGGAGGCGATGAACTGGTCGATGACCACCTGCGCGCCGTTGGCGAAGTCGCCGAACTGCGCTTCCCAGATGGTCAGCGCATTGGGCTCGGCGGTGGCGTAGCCGTATTCGAAGGCCAGCACGGCCTCTTCAGACAGCACCGAGTCGATGGCGACGAAGTGGGTCTGGTTCGGGTGCAGGTTCTGCAGCGGCGTGTAGCTGCTGCCGTTGGCCTGGTTGCGCAGCATGGCGTGGCGGTGGAAGAAGGTGCCGCGTCTGACGTCCTGACCGGACAGCCGTACCGGGTAGCCGCTTTCCAGCAGGGTGGCATAGGCCATGATCTCGGCAAAGCCCCAGTCCACCAGTTGGTCGCCGGCGGCCATCTTGCGTCGGTCGTCCATGATGCGCTGTACCCGCGGATGCAGCGGGCAGTCGTCCGGCACATGCAGCACCCGCTGGGCCAGCGCCTGCAGTTTCTCCAGGCCGATGCCGGTGTCGGTGGGGTGGTCCCAGGGAATGTCGTTGAAGCGCTGCCAGTCCACCTTGTAGGCGTGTTCGGCATGGGGCACCCGGGGGCGGCACAGCACCTCGCTGTTTTCCAGCCGGCTGCGATAGTCGGCCACCATGTCCTGGCTGTCCTGCGGGCTGATCAGTCCGTCGGCCAGCAGGCGTTCGGCATAGGCCGCGCGTGTTGTCTGATGGCTGCGGATCTTCTCGTACATCATCGGCTGGGTGACCGCCGGCTCGTCTGCCTCATTGTGGCCGTGACGGCGGTAGCAGACCAGGTCGATGACCGCATCGCGGTGGAAGCGGTTGCGATAATCCAGCGCCATGCGGGTGACGAAGATCACCGCTTCCGGGTCGTCACCGTTGACGTGAAAGATGGGCGCCTGAACCATCTTGGCCACGTCGGTGCAGTAGTTGGTTGAACGGCTGTCCAGCGGGTTGCTGGTGGTGAAGCCGATCTGGTTGTTGATGACGATGTGTACCGTGCCACCGGTGTTGTAACCACGCGCCTGGGAGATGTTGAAGGTCTCCATCACCACGCCCTGGCCGGCGAAGGCGGCGTCGCCGTGGATGATCACCGGCAGCACCTGGTCGCCGGTGATGTCGCTGCGACGGCGCTGGCGAGCCCGCACCGAGCCCTCGATCACCGGGCCGATGATCTCCAGGTGCGAAGGGTTGAAGCCCAGCGTGATGTGTACCGGTCCGCCGGCGGAGCCGATGTCGGACGAAAAGCCCTTGTGGTATTTCACGTCGCCCGAGGTCATCAGGCCGTGGTTGACCCGCTTGCCCTCGAATTCCTCGAATATCTCGGACGGCGGTTTGCCCAGGATGTTGGTCAGTACGTTCAGGCGGCCGCGGTGGGCCATGCCGATGACCACCTCGTTGACCCCGAGCCGACCACTGCGCTGCACCAGCTCATCCAGCAGCGGGATGAGCGATTCGCCACCCTCCAGCGAGAAACGCTTCTGTCCGACGTACTTGGTGTGCAGGAACTTTTCCAGTCCCTCGGCAGCGGTCAGCAGTTGCAGGATCCAGCGGCGGTCGTTGTCTTCCAGCTCGGGCCGCACCCGGTAGCTTTCCAGGCGTTGCTGGATCCAGCGCTTCTCCGTGGTGGAGGTGATGTGCATGTATTCGGAACCGACAGTGCCGGTATAGACCGTCTGCACCAGTTCGAGAATCTCTTTCAGCATCAGCCGGTCTGGCGCGAACAGCGAACCGGTGTTGAAGGGCTGGTTAAGGTCTGCCTCATCCAGTCCGTGATAGCTCAACGACAGATCCGGCACCGGCTTGTGCGGCCGCAGCTGCAACGGGTCCAGATGCGCCTGTTGGTGACCGCGTCCGCGGTAGGCGTTGATCAGGCGCAGTACCGCTGCCTGCTTGGCGGCGGCCCCGGCGGATAGTGCCGGGGTGGTGCCGCCGCGGCGACTGCTCATGCGCTGCTGCAGATCAAGCTGCAGACGACGATGGGCGGTATCGGGGCCGCTGTGGCCATCGACCTGGGGCAGGGCGTCGAAATGGGCGCGCCACTCGGGCGAAACCTGGCTGGGGTCATCCAGATAGGTCTCGTACAGTGACTCGATGAAACCGGCATTGGCGCCGGACAGGGCGGCGCTGCGCCGCTGGCGTTCCAGTTCGTTCGACATTATTTCAGACGATAATCCAACAGCGGCGATAGGGGTAGGTGCTGTATCGGCCAGTATAGGCAAAGGTTGCGTCGGATTGGCGAATTAATTCTGGTACGAGCGTCCTTTTTTAAACGGGGGTGCGAGCGGACCTCGTGTCAGTTGTGTCAGGAGAGGGTTACAATCGAGGCCATGACGCCGATCAGTATTTCCCCGCTGGACCCCGCCAACCGCCAGGACATCCCCGCCCTGGAAGCGGATCTGGCTTATTTCGAGGCCCGGCTGTCCTTACTGAACGGCTTGCCGGACAGCCTCTATCAGCGCGCCCAGCTGCGCACCTACAGCGCGCTGGAGCAGGCGCTCAACGAGGTACTCGAGAAACTGCGTCGCGACAGCAAGAAGGCGCCTTAGCGCGGTGCTGGCGAAGTGGGGGATGTGGTGCCCCTGGCGCGATTCGAACGCACGACCTGCCGCTTAGGAGGCGGCTGCTCTATCCTGCTGAGCTACAGGGGCGGGGTCGCGCATTTTAGCATCGGCTGCGGATAGCGTCAGCTTGCGGGTCCTTACCCTGATGCTGCTTCAAGCGCTGGTGCTGGTTTAGGCGTTCAGGCTTTTGCGAGGGTCACGCCGCCGAGGCGGTTGCTGGTATTGCCTTGCTTGCCGTAGATATCAGCTTCGGCGGGGCGACCGGTGAGCAGGGAAACGGCAAAGCGCGCGGTCTTCTCACCCTGCAGGGCGAGTTGCCCGTTCTGGGTGTTGCGCTTTTCAACCTGGGCCGCAAGGGCCTTGAGTGCTTCCCACAGGATGCGTATCGCCGCTTCGGGCGGGGCGCTGGCCAGCAGTTGATCGCCGCCGGCCAGGCCCTGGCCGGCCCCCAGTCGCTGCTGGATGGCGTCCCGCTCGGCGAGCAGGGGTTCCAGTTCGCTCAATATGCCGATCTTGGCATGCACCGCCTGCTCCAGTTGCTGGGGGACGGTGCCGACCAAGGCGGCCTGTTCATCCTTCAGTGCGGCCTCCAGACGCTGCAAGGCCGCCAGGGTGCGTTGCACGCTGGCGGCGAATTGCTGCAGGTCGGAGGTCGACTTGTGAGTGGTCATATCAGTTCTCTGTGCTCAGTCCAGCCTCGAATTGCAGCATCTTGTCGGCAACACTGGCCGGGTCGATCTGGAAACTGCCGGTGGCCAGGCTGCGCTGTATCTCTTGCACGCGTTTGGTATCCACCACCGGAAGTTCGGCGATCTGGTCTTCGAGTGCGCGTAACTGAACCGCCGTAGTGGTCAGGCTCAATTTGTCGCTGCCGCTGCCGCTTGGATGAAGGCTGCTGGGCGCGGGTTCTTTGGCGTTTTGTTCTGCCGCTGTGCGCTTGTCCCCCACTTCTACCGGGGGACGCCCTTGGGATCCGTTGATTTCGATGCTCATGGTTTGCCAACCTTGCGTTTTTTATGTGTTCGCCCGTCTTATCGTCTGAATCCTGACGGACTTTAGTCAGGGCTTGCAAGTTGTGAACTTTATTCCATTTTTTAGGTTAACGGCATTCCCGAGAGGGCCCTCAGGGACTGGCCTTTACGACCCCACGGTCCACAACCACCGCACTGATGGTGCGGCCAGAGGCCTGATTTTTCACCCGAATCTGATCGCCACGGCCACCGTGCCCCATGGCCTTGCCGGCCACGCGCACCTCGATGGCGCCGGCATCGGACAGGATGGTGACGCGGGCGCCGCGCTCCACCAGGCGGTCGGCATCGATCATCGAGGGGGTCAGCACGGCGTTTCCGGCCACGTGGCGCTTGATCCGCTGGCCGACCAGGTCGGTCGAGTCCAGGTAGTACTGGCCACGTAACCGCGCCAGATCGGCCATCCGGGTAGTCAGATCCGCCGCGCTGATGACGTCGCCGCGCCGCAGGGGGCGGGCCAGCACCACGACCTCCGACGGCAGTTTGATCTCCACCGGGACGAACAGTTTCCAGGGGCGGGTGCCGGTACAGCGCACACCGATCACGGCACGACCGGCCTTGAGGCCGCCGGGTGATTCGAAGCTTTCCAGGGGCTGGTCGCAGTGGTGCAGGCGCAGGCGACTGTCCAGGCTGCCCGCCGCCACCTGGGGTGGAACCGGGAAGCGATCGCCGTGGGTCTCCACGTGGTCCACGGCGGTTTGGGCGATGTCTGCAAGCGGTTGATATGCCGGTGCGGCCGCCTGAGCCGTGCCGACCAGCAGTCCGAGCACGGAACTGCGACCCAGGCGACCAGGATGTGACAAAATTTTGACTAGAGCGTTCATGCCCTGAATTACAGCAAATCCCGTGCCGTCTGGTGAGTGATGATTGCGGCGGACGAAATTAAAGCGCGCCCGGTTCGCGCCGCTATGTGCTCCACAGACCATTTCCATTCTCTGTTAGGACATCCAATGGCGGGCATACTCGACGGCGTCAATCAGCGTACCCAACTGGCAGGACACAACCGGCTGGAACTGTTGTTGTTCCGATTGAACGGCAAGCAACGTTTCGGCATCAACGTGTTCAAGGTGCAGGAAGTCATGCAGTGCCCGCGACTGACCCAGTTGCCTGACTCGCACAGCGCGGTGGTGGGTGTCGCCAACCTGCGTGGCAAGACCATCGGCATTGTTGACCTGTCCAAGGCCGTCGGCGGGCGGACTACCCCCGATCTCAAAGATCGCTACGTGATCATCTCCGAGTACAACCGTCGCGTGCAGGGTTTCCTGGTGGGTGGTGTGGAACGCATCGTCAACCTCAATTGGGAAGACATCCTGCCGCCGCCCAAAGGCACGGGGCGACACAGCTACATGACCGCCGTCTGTCAGGTTGATAACGAACTGGTGGAGATCATCGACGTCGAGAAGGTGATGGTCGAGGTGATGGGCGATATCGAGGAGCTCGATCCGGCCATCACCTCCAATGCCGTGCTCGGCAGCCAGCAGCACGCGCTGGTGGTCGATGATTCCTCGGTGGCGCGTGCCCAGGTGCAGGGTGTGCTTGATGCGCTGGGCGTTACCTGCACCCTGTGCAGCAACGGTGACGAGGCCTATCGGTGTCTGCAGACCTGGAAGGAAGAGGGCAAGGACCTGAGCAAGTGGCTGGCCTTCGTGCTGTCGGACGTGGAGATGCCCAAGATGGACGGCTATTCCCTGACCACCAAGATCCGCGCCAATCCCGCCATGGCCGATCTGCACGTTATCCTGCATACCTCGCTGAGCGGGGTGTTCAACGAGCAGATGGTGAAGAAGGTCGGCGCCGATCGCTTCATCGCCAAGTGGGATCCAAACCTGCTGGCCAACGTGGTACAGGAACAGTTACAGCGCCATGCCGAGGGGCTCTCTTGAGCCTTGATCGCGCACGTCAGCAGGGAGGATCGGGATTGAAACCCACCATGTCGGCCGAGGAATACACGGCCATCCACGACTTCCTGGAAAAGCATTGCGGCATCCGCCTGGGTGACGGCAAGGAATACCTGGTCAGCAGCCGCCTGGGGCGCCTGCTGGCGGACCATGGTCTGACTGGCTACGGCGACCTGGTGAAGCAGCTGCAGGGTTTTGCCGGGCGGCAACTGCAGACCGCGGTGGTGGATGCCATGACCACCAACGAGACCTTCTGGTTTCGCGATCCGGCCCACTTCCGCATCCTCAGCGATACCATCCTGCCGAATCACAAGGGCAACAGCTTTCGTGTCTGGTCCGCGGCGGCCTCCACCGGTCAGGAGGCCTATAACATCGCCATGACCATCGGCGAGGCCAAGCGTGGTGGCAAGCTGTCGGGTAGCTGTCGGCAGGAGATCATCGGCACCGACATCTGCACCGGCGCCCTGGTCCAGGCCCGGGAAGGTCGTTATTGCGGCCTGGCGGCCGGGCGCGGCATGTCCGACGAGCAAAAGCGGCGCTTCTTCCGCGCCGATGGCGATTGCCTGGAGGTGGCGCCGGACTATCGCAGCGGCGTGAGCTTCCGCGAGTTCAACCTGACCAAGCCCTTCGATGCCCTGGGCAAGTTCGACGTGGTGTTCTGCCGCAACGTGCTGATCTACTTCTCGGCCGAGCGCAAGGCGGACATCATCAAACGTATCGGCCGGGCGCTGAATCCCGGCGGATTCCTGTTCCTCGGTTCCACCGAGTCTCTCAACGGCCATGCCGATCTGTTCGAGATGGTCAGCCTGCACGGCGGGCTGGGTTACCGTCGCCGCTGATGCCGCTCCCCTTGCCGCCCCGCGCGGCAAGGGATTGCCGTTTCCCCCCCTTCATCCCTGACTAAGCCCTTGTAAAACAAGGCTCCATAGACTTGGCACAAAGTCTGCTCTCTTTCTGGCAACGACACCGTTGCGGACGGAGACAGCATGAAACTCGACCAAGCCTTTGGCATTCACGAACAGGCCCTCAAGCTACGCGGCTACCGTAGTGAAGTGCTGGCCTCCAACCTGGCCAATGCCGATACCCCGGGCTACAAGGCCCGCGACATGGACTTTGCCCAGGTCCTGCGTGGTGAGCAGCACAAGGCCCCGCAGCTGACCGCCACCAATGCCCGGCACATCAGCACCGGCGGCCCGGCCATTGCCCAGGGCGTGCCGCTCGCCTACCGCATTCCCCTGCAGCCCTCCACCGACGGCAACACCGTCGACGCGGAGCAGGAGCAGATGGCCTTCAGCCGCAATGCCATGGAATACCAGGCCACGCTGGGCTTCATCGACGGTCGCATCAAGGGCCTCATGTCCGCCATCCGGGGTGACTGATCATGTCCAGCTTCCGCATCTTTGATATCGCCGGATCCGGCATGAGCGCGCAGAACCTGCGCCTCAACCTGGTGGCCAGCAACCTGGCCAACGTGGATGCCGTGTCCAGCAGCATCGACCAGACCTATCGCAGTCGCCAGCCGGTGTTCCAGGCCATGCTCAACCAGGCCGACCCCAACGCGCCCGCCAAGGGCGTGCGCATGGCCGGGGTGGTGGAAAGCCAGGCACCGCTCAATAAGGAATACGCGCCCAACCACCCGATGTCCGACGCCGAGGGCTACATCTACAAGCCCAACGTCAACCCGGTGGAGGAGATGGCCAACATGATCTCCGCCTCGCGCGCCTACCAGTCCAACGTGGAAGTGGCCAATGCCGCCCGGCAGATGATGGCCGCCACCCTCAACCTCGGGAAGTAATCCGTCATGACCACCATACAAAGCAGCAACGATGCCTACGCCGCCCTGGGCCTGGCCCCGCCCGAGGCCCAGGGTGCCAGCAAGCAGGATGCGTCCTCGCTGGGTCTGGATACCTTCTTCAAGCTGATGATCACCCAGCTGAACAACCAGGACCCGTCCGACCCGGTGGACAACGGCGAATTCCTCGGCCAGATCGCCCAGTTCGGCACCGTGTCCGGCCTGGACCAGCTCAACCAGCAGTTCAGCGACCTGTCCGGCACCCTGACCTCCGGCCAGGCGCTGCAGGCCGGTGCCCTGGTGGGCCACGAGGTGCTGGCCCCCATCGACACCGGCCGCCTGACCACCGGCGGCAACATCCGCGGCCAGGTGGAACTGGATGCCAGCGCCCAGGACGTGGTGGTCAGCGTCACCGACCAGACCGGCCAGCTCATCAAGGAGATGCGTCTGGGGCCGCAGCAGTCCGGCCCGGTGGCCTTCTCCTGGGACGGCAGCACCGACCGTGGCGACTATGCCGCGCCCGGCCTCTACACCGTGCGTGTGCAGGCACAGCGCGGCGACAGCGCCGAGGACCAGCAGACCAATCTCTTCGCCGACGTCGAGAGCGTCAGCCTCGGCGCCAGCAACACGGACCTCAGACTGAACTTGCAAGGGCTCGGTTCGATCGCCCTCAGACAAGTCACCCAGATTCACTGATCGGAGTACACAGCCATGTCTTTTGCGATTGCCCTGAGTGGACTCAATGCCGCCACCACCGACCTGGAGGTGACCGGCAACAATATCGCCAACGCCAATACCAACGGCTTCAAGGAGGCGCGGGTCGAGTATGCGGATGTGTACGCCAACTCCCTGCAGGACCTGAGTGCCACCGCTTCCGGTCGCGGCGTCAAGGTCGCCGCGGTGGCGCAGCAGTTCTCCCAGGGTTCGGTGGACTTCACCTCCAACAACCTCGACCTGGCCATCAACGGCGAGGGCTTCTTCGTGGTCGAGGACCGTAACGGTTCCCGCCAGTACACCCGCGCCGGCGCCTACAGTGCCGACCGTGACGGCTACGTGGTGAATACCGTGGGCGACCGCCTGCAGATCTATCCGCCGTCCACCGGCACCGATGGCGTGGTGCGCTTCTCCACCGGTGAGGATTCGCTGTCTGCCCTGCAGTTGCCGCTGGTGAGCAACTCGCCCACGGCGACCACCCGGGTGGGCTCGCAGCTGAACCTGAACGCCAATTCCTCGCAGCCGCTGATCGCCTTCGACCCGGCGGTGCGCGATCCGGTCAGTTACAACTACTCGACCTCGCTGACGGTGTACGACTCCCAGGGTGCCAGCCACACCGGCACCATGTACTTCGTCAAGGACGTGGCGCCCAATGAATGGTCCGCCTACTTCCAGGTCGACGGCATCAACGCCACCGTCGGCGGCGCGCCCTTCTCGACCCTGACCTTCGGTCCGAACGGCGCCCTGACCAGCCCGGCGACCGGGCGTATCGCGCTGGATCCGATCAACGTGGATACCGCGACCACCGACGTCGACGACCTGACCATCACCTGGGACCTGACCGACAGCACCCAGTTCGGCGCCGCCTTTGCGGTCAACGAGCTGGACCAGGATGGTTTCTCCACCGGCCGCCTCAGCGGCGTCGACATCGACAACGAGGGCGTGGTGTTCGCCCGCTACACCAACGGCGAGTCCTCCATCATGGGCAAGGTCGCGGTGGCCGGCTTCAACAACTCCCAGGGCCTGCGCTCCATCGGCGGCACCAAGTGGGTGGAGACCTTCGCCTCCGGCACCGTGCGCTTCGGCGAGGCGGGGTCCGGCAGCTTCGGCCTGATGCAGTCCGGCGCGCTGGAGTCCTCCAACGTCGATATCGCCACCGAACTGGTCGACCTGATCATCGCGCAACGCAACTTCCAGGCGAACGCCAAGGTGATCAGTACCTCCGACCAGGTCACCCAGGCCGTCATCAACATCCGCTGATCAGACTGAGGGGGCGCCGCCATGATCGATCGCATGCTGTACGTCGCCATGAGCGGCGCCAAGGAAACCCTGCTGTCGCAGGCCAATGCCACCAACAACCTGGCCAACGCCAGCACGCCGGGCTTCCTCTCCGACCTCAACCAGTTCCGCTCCATGCCGGTGTTCGGCGCGGGTCACCCGACCCGCGTCTACGCCATGGACGAACGTCCCCAGGCCGACTTCAACCACGGTTCGCTGTCCCAGACCGGGCGTGACCTGGACGTGGCGGTGAAGGGTGGCGGCTGGATTGCCGTGCAGGGCGCCGATGGCAACGAGGCCTACACCCGTCGCGGCGACCTGGTGGTGGACGCCAACGGCCTGCTGCAGACCGGCAATGGCTTGCCGGTGATGGGCAACGCCGGTCCCATTGCCATCCCGCCGTCCAGCAAGATCGACATCGGCCTGGACGGCACCATCTCCATCCAGCCGCTGGGTCAGCAGGCCAACGAACTGGCGGTGGTGGACCGCATCAAGCTGGTCAATCCGCCGCTGGAGCAGATGCACAAGGGGCTGGACGGCCTCATGCGATTCGATGGCGGCGTGGCGGAAGCCGATGCCAATCAACGACTTGTGTCGGGCGCCCTGGAGACCTCCAACGTCAACGTGGTGAACGAGATGGTCGACATGATTGAGCTGGCGCGGCGCTTCCAGATGCAGGTGAAGATGATGAAGACCGCCGAGGAAAACGCCACCGCCGCCGCCAGCCTGCTGCGCCCCGTGTAACTGGCACGCGCGTTGCACTGAACTCATTAAGGCCGCAGCAGCGGCAACGTGACCACAAGGGTAGAAGCGTATGTATCCCGCACTCTGGATTGCCAAGACCGGCCTCGATGCCCAGCAGAACCGCATGGCGGTGACGGCCAACAACATGGCCAACGTCAGCACCACCGGCTTCAAGCGCGACCGCATGGTGTTCGAGGACCTGATCTATCAGAAGGTCCGCCAGAGCGGCGCCAACTCCTCCGAGGACACCCAGCTGCCGTCCGGCCTGTACTACGGTACCGGCGTGCGCCCGGTGGAGACCCAGAAGCTGCACACCCAGGGCAACATCGTGCAGACCAAGAACAGCTACGATCTGGCGGTCCAGGGTGAGGGCTTCTTCCAGGTTCAGCATCCGGACGGCACTACCGTCTACACCCGTGACGGCCAGTTCTCCCTGGACGCCAACGGCCAGTTCGTCACCGCCAACGGCCACCTGCTGGACCCGGGCCTGACGGTGCCGCAGGACGCGGTCAGCGTGACCGTGGGCAGCGACGGCGTGGTGTCGGTACTGAACGCCGGTGCCAACGCGCCTGTCCAGATCGGCCAGATCAACCTGGCCCAGTTCATCAATCCCACCGGCCTGGAGGCCGTGGGTGACAACGTCTACCGCGAGACCGCTTCCAGCGGCGCGCCCCAGGTGGACATCCCCGGCCAGAACGGCATGGGCAGTCTGGTGCAGGGTTCGCTGGAATCCTCCAACGTCAACGTGGTGGAAGAGCTGGTCAACATGATCGAGACCCAGCGCGCCTACGAGATGAACTCCAAGGCCATCGCCACCACCGACGAGATGCTGGCCTACGTGAACAACCAGCTCTGATCGGGTGATTAAGCCATGAATGCCATCAAGCCCATCGTTGCCCTGTTGCTTGCCGCACTGCTGGTCGGTTGCCAGAGCGCGCCCAAGCGCGACCCGGAGTTCGCCGCGGTGAATCCGCCGATGCCGCCGGCGGCACCGCAGGGCAATGGCGCCATCTACCAGGCCGGCTACGAGCAGAGCTGGTTCGAGAACAACACCGCGCGGCGGGTCGGCGACATGCTGAACGTGCGCCTGGTGGAGCAGACCGACGGCAGCGCCACCAATTCCAGTTCGGTGAGCAAGAGCACCAGTACCTCGATCAGCAACCCGACCCTGTTCGGCGCGTCGCCGAGCTTCAACATGCCATTCGACAACAGCACCAATCCGCTGCAGTTGAATGCCACGCTGGATTCCTCACACAGCTTCTCCGGCGACGGCGACCAGGCGCAGAGCAACGAACTGACCGGTTCCATCACCGTGATGGTCACCGAGGTGCTGGCCAACGGCTACCTGCGGGTACGTGGCGAAAAGCGCATCGGCATGAACGCCGGCAACGAATACGTGCGCCTGTCCGGCATCGTGCGTCCGGCCGACATCGACAACACCAACAGCATCAACTCCACCCAGGTGGCGGATGCCACGCTGATCTACAAGGGCGACGGCCAGGTGGCCAGCGCCAGTGTGATGGGCTGGTTGGCCAAATTCTTCATCTCGTCCCTGATGCCGTTCTAAACGGGAGTGATCGTCATGCAACGCCTGATCATGCTTATCGTTCTGACCCTGCTGGCCCAGGCCGGCTGGGCTGAACGCATCAAGGACCTGGCTGCCATCCAGGGCGTGCGCTCCAACCCGCTGCTGGGCTACGGCCTGGTGGTGGGCCTGGACGGCAGTGGCGACAAGGTCAATTCATCGCCCTTCACCGAGCAGAGCCTGCGCAGCATGCTGACCCGCCTCGGCATCGCGGTGCCGGCCGGCACCAAGCTCAATCCAAAGAACGTCGCGGCGGTCACCGTACACGCGGACCTGCCGGCCTTCGCCAAACCCGGTCAGCGCCTGGACGTGACCATCGCCTCCATCGGCGACGCCAAGAGCCTGCGCGGCGGCAGCCTGCTGATGACACCCCTAAAGGGTATCGACGGCCAGGTCTATGCGGTGGCCCAGGGCAACGCGGTGGTGGGCGGCCTGTCCGCCGGTGGCAGCGACGGTTCAAAGATAACCATCAACATTCCCAGCGCCGGGCGTATCCCGGGTGGCGCCTCGGTGGAGCGTGCGGTGGCCAACCCCTTCCTCAGCGACAAGGTGCTGACGCTGAACCTGCACAGCGGCGATTTCACCACCGTGCAGCGCGTCACCGAGGCGATCAATACCGCCATCGGCCCCGGCGCCGCACGGCCGATCGATTCCACCTCGGTGCAGGTCAATGCGCCGCGCGATCCGTCGCAGCGGGTGGCCTTCGTGTCCATGATCGAGAACCTGGAGATCGACCCCGCCGAGTCGGTGGCGCGGGTGATCATCAACTCGCGTACCGGCACCGTGGTGATCAACAGCAGCGTGCGGGTGTCGCCGGCGGCGGTGTCCCACGGCAGCCTGACCGTCACCATCAGCGAGAATCCGGCGGTGTCCCAGCCCAATGCCCTGGCCGCCGGCCAGACCGTGGTGGTGCCGCAGACCGACGTGTCCGTCAGCGAGTCCGGCAGCCGCATGTTCAAGTTCGCGCCCGGCGTGAGCCTGGACGAGGTGGTGCGTGCGGTGAACCAGGTGGGCGCCGCGCCCAGTGACCTGGTGGCCATCCTCGAAGCCCTCAAGCAGGCCGGTGCGCTCAAGGCCGAGTTGATGGTGATCTGATGATCGGCGCCAATCCCACCACAGTCACCGATTTCGGCGCCCTGGCCAGGATGCGCGCCGATGCCCGCAGCGGCGAGGACAAGGCCAACAACCTGGATGAGGTGGCGCGCCAGTTCGAGTCGCTGTTCATCCACATGGTGGTCAAGCAGATGCGCGACAGCAGCCTGGGCGACGGCCTGTTCGACAGCCCGCAGAGCGAGTCCTATCTGGAGATGTACGACCAGCAGCTCAGCTCGAATATGGCCGAGAGCGGTGGCCTGGGCCTGGCACCGGCGATCAAGCGCCAGCTCGGCGGCGAGATGCCGGTCCCCGAGGCCGGTCGCGTTCATGCCGACTACCTGGCATCACCCACTGAGCGTGCGCCGGCGCTCAATCCCGCTGTCGCCGGCGGGCAAGCGGCCTTTGCCGATCCGGCCGATTTCGTCCGTCAGCTGCGTCCCCATGCCGAAGCCGCGGCTGGCCGCCTGGGCGTCAAGCCCGAGGCCCTGCTGGCGCAGGCCGCGCTGGAAACCGGCTGGGGCAAGGCGGTGATGAAGACCCGCGATGGCGGCCACAGCCACAACCTGTTCGGCATCAAGGCCGACAGCCGCTGGGAAGGTGAACGCGCGACCGTGCGCACCCTGGAATATCGCGACGGTGTGGCGATGAAGACCCGCGCCGATTTCCGCGCCTACGACAGCTTCGCCGACAGCTTTGCCGACTATGCCGACTTCGTGTCCGGCAATGCCCGTTACCAGCCGGCGCTGCAGGCGGCGGACGATCCGCAGGCCTACTTCCAGGCCCTGCAGCAGGCCGGCTACGCCACCGACCCGGCCTACGCGCGCAAGGTGCTGGATATCCTTGATCGCCCGGAATTTCAGTCCACTCAGGCCGGCGCCGCGGCGCTGGGCAAGGACGCCTGAGGGGGTAGCGGGCCATGGCCAACATCTTCAATATCGGTGTCTCCGGGCTGACCGCCAATCAGACGCGGCTGGCCACCACCGGCAACAACATCGCCAACGTCAACACCGAGGGTTACAGCCGCCAGCGGGTGGACCTGTCCACCCTGCCGTCGCAGCTCAGCGCCGTGGGCTGGGTCGGCTCTGGCGTCCAGGTGGCGGACATCAGCCGCAGCTACGACCAGTTTGTCGCCAGCCGGCTGCGCACCTCGTTGTCCGCCGCGGAGGAGGGGCAGTACCTGTACTCCCGTGCTATCCAGGTGGACAACGTCATCGCCGACCCGGCGGCCGGCCTGAGCCAGGTGCTCGGCGACTTCTTCAATGCCGTGCATGATGTGGCCGACGACCCGACATCCATCCCGACCCGGGATGTGATGATCAATCAGGCCGAGGTGCTGGCCGGTCGCTTTCAGAGCCTTGACGACTACTTCAGCCAGCTGCGCAGCCAGGCCAATACCGACATGGCCAGCTTCGCCGGCGAGATGAACCGTCTGACCACCTCCATCGCGGAATTGAACAACCGTATTCAGAGCAGCGGCGTGTCCAGCGGCCAGGCGCCGCCCAATGACCTGCTCGACAGTCGTGACCGGCTCATCGATGAACTGAGCAAGTACGTCAGCATCACCACGGTGACGCAGGGCGATGGCCTGGTGAACGTGTTTACCGGCAACGGCCAGGCGCTGGTGCTGGGTGGGACCAGCAACACCCTGGAGGTGAAGAACAGCGCGATAGCTGCCGATCAGCGCAGCCTCTACCTGCGTTCCAGCGACGGCAACCTGGTCGAGATGAGCAACCTGGTCAGCAGTGGCCGCATGGGTGGTCTGCTGCGCTTCCAGAAAGAGGTGCTGGACCCGGCCCAGGATGCCCTGGGCATGGTGGCCATCGGGCTGGCCGGTTTCTTCAATGCTGAACACAGCACCGGCATGGATCTGGATGGTGATCTGGCGAACGATTTCTTCAGCCAGGCTTCGCCGCAGCTGTTGGGGCATAGCGCCAATGCCGGCACCGCCACGGCCAGCTTCAGCGACCTGTCCCAGCTGCAGCCCGAGGAATACGACCTGCGCTATGACGGCGCCACCTGGCAGCTGATCCGTGTCGGCGACAGCCAGGTGATCCCGATGACCGGTACCGGTACCGGTGTTGATCCATTCATCGCCGACGGCGTGGCCATCGTCATCGGTCCCGGCGCGGCGGCGGGTGATCGCTACCTGCTGCGGCCGACCCGAGGCGGCGCTGCCGACATCGATGTGCTGATCACTGACCCGCGGGATATCGCCGCGGCGGATCCGGTCCGCACCACCGCACTGGCGAGCAACACCGGTACCGCTGCCATCGGTCCAGGCAGCCTGGATACCCGCACCGGCAGCACCAAGCTGGCCGCGCCCATCACCCTGACCTATGACGCGGTGGGCCTGCAGTTCAACCTGTCCAGCGGCGGCAGCATCCCTTATGACCCGGCCACCGACAGCGGCAGTACCAGCACGGTGACCATCGCGGGCCTGGGTGACTTCAGCTTCCAGCTGACCGGCAGCCCCGCCAACGGTGATCAGCTGGTGCTGAGCGACAATACCGGGGGCATCGGCGATAACCGCAACGCGCGGCTGCTGGCCTCGCTGCAGACCAAGAACGTGTTGTTCGGCGGCTCCGCTTCCATTACCGACGCCTACGGCAGCGCCGTGGCGGACGTGGGCACCAGCACCAGCCGTGCCGAGAACATCATGGATGTGCAGAACCAGCTGCTGCAGCGTGCCCAGGCGGTCAAGGACGCGGTCTCCGGCGTCAACCTGGATGAGGAGGCCGCCAACCTGGTGCAGTTCCAGCAGGCCTACCAGGCCTCGGCCCAGGTGATCGCCGCGGCCAATACCCTGATCGATACCCTGCTCGGCATCGTGCGCTGACGGAGGAGTGTGAAACATGCGTATCTCCACCCAACAGTTTTACCGCCAAGGCGTCGACGTGATGCTGGAACAGCAAGCGCGCCTCAACAAGACCGAGGTGCAGCTGGCCACCGGCAAGCGGGTCAACACGCCGTCCGACGACCCGTCCGCCACCGTGCAGATTCTCAACATGGGCGAGGTGTCCGAACGCCTGGCGCAGTACCAGCGCAACGCCACCGTGGCCCAGTCGCGGCTGGAGCAGGAAGAGGTGGCCCTGCAGGGGGTCAACAACATGCTGCAGCGAGTGCGCGAGCTGGCGGTGCAGGGCAACAACGGTACCAACGGGGCGGAGAACCGCCGCGCCATTTCATTCGAGCTCAAGCAGCACCTGGAGGCCTACCTGCAGGTGGTCAACACCCAGGATGCCAATGGCGAATATGTGTTCGGCGGCTACCGCACCGACACCCAGCCCTTTACCCACGACGGCCTGGGCAACTTCACCTACAACGGCGACAGCGGCCAGCGCCGGCTGCAGATCGGCGACAGCCGCGACGTCGCCATCGGTGACCCGGGTTCGGCGATCTTCGACGACATCCCGGCCAACGCCGGCGGCACCACCGATCTGGGCAAGATCATCTACGACCTGGCCGCCAGCTACGACGCCGGCAACGAGGACCCCAACGCGCTGGCCGACCTGGACAGCGCCATCGGCCGCGTGCTGGAAGCCCGCGCCCGGGTGGGCGCGCGCACGTCAGCCATCGACGACCAGCGCGATTCCAATGACGCGCTGGACCTGGCGGTGGTGCAGGTGAAGTCCTCGCTGGAGGACCTGGATTACGCCGAGGCCATCAGCCGCTTCAACCAGCAACTGGTGGGGCTGCAGGCCTCGCAACAGGCCTTTCTGAAGATCCAGAACCTGAGCCTGTTCAATTTCCTCAGCTAGGGATAGCTGAGTCGCCAACCACACGGCACAGGGAGTGCCGGCCCTTATTCAGGCCCGCTGTTGCGGGTCTTTTCTTCGAAGCGGTTGAGGCCGTCCTGGATCAGCTGGTAGGTGCGGTCGGTGTTGGCGCTGATGTCGCCCTGCAGCACGCCCAGACCGTCGAGGATGTCGCGGGCTTCTTGAAAGCCCTGGTCGATGGCGTCACGGATCAGGCTCATGAAACCGTTCAGCTGCTCTTCCCCGCCCTGGTCGGTATGGCGGTCGCGGAAGCTGGTGATGCCGGCGGTGGCAAAGGACAGGATGCGTTCCGCCACCGCTTCGGGTGAGAAGTCCATGCCGCTGGCGGCCACGCCCTGTAGACCGGCTTCGCCGGTCTCGGGGGCAAGCAGTTCATTGAGTTTCTGCACCGCGGTGCGGTACACCAGCGACAGAGGTTCGTTGCTGATCTGCAGCTTCATCTCGTCCGGGGAAGGCGAGCGCGATGTGTTGGATTGCAGTTGCTGGTTGTGCGGTTGGAAGCGGCTTGCGCCGAGTCCGCCAAGAGGTGGCATGGCCATGATGCATTCCTGCTTTCTGGTGACTTCAGAAGGAAGTCCCTGGGCCGAGTATGGTGTCTGGCCGACAAAATAAAAGCGGCCGGCGGCCGCTTGAGAATCCGCTTCCGGGTGGCAGCCTCAGCCGAACATCTCGGTGAACTCGGCGCTGGCCCGCTCCAGGTCTTCCATGCGGCCGATATCGACCCAGTAGTCGCGCAGCGGAAAGCTGCCGACGGTCTGGGTGTTTGCCATCAGCGCGTTGAACAGGGTGGGCATGTCGTAGAAGGCGTCGCTCGGGATCAGGTCGATGGTGCCCGGGTCCAGCACGTAAATGCCGGCGCTGACATAGCGCCGCTCGATGGGCTTCTCCACCATGCGCTGCACCTTGTAGTCGTCGTCGATCTCCAGCACCCCGTAGGGGATCTGGTGGCTGTACTCGCGCATCGCCACGGTGGCGGCAAAGCCCTGCTTCTCGTGGAAGTCCAGCAGGCGCACGAAGTCGACCTTGGTCAGCAGGTCGCCGTTCATCACGATGAAGGGCTCGGTGGGGCGCTGCGGCAGCAGCGTCAGGGCGCCGGCGGTGCCCATGCGGTCGGGCTCCTCCACGTAGTGGATGTCCACGTCCCAGCGGCTGCCGTCGCCGAAGTGCTGGCGGATCATGTCGCCGCGGTAGTTCACGCACAGGGTGATGTGCTGGAAGCCCTGCTCGGCGAAGTTCTCGATGATGGTCTCCAGCACCGGGCGGGAGCCGACCTTCAATAAAGGCTTGGGGATGTCGTTGGTCAGCGGGCGCAGCCGCGCGCCCAGGCCGCCGGCCATGATGATCACCGGGGTGTTGCGTTCCGGCTCGCTGGGCAGTTCGTAGCGGGCCAGGTCCGCCACGCAGCCGCCGGCGTCGAGCAGCGGCAGGTGGCGCAGGCCGTGGCGATGCATGGTGCGTTGCCAGATCTCGCGGCCCTCGGCCAGCAGGCCGGTGATGGGGTTGGGATTCATCACCTCGGTGACCGGGGTGTCCATGCCCTGGCCGCGCAGCAGGGCGCGCCGGGCATCGCCGTCGGTGATGGTGCCGGCCAGGTGGCACTCGTCGTCCACCACCAGGGCAATCTGCATGGCGCCCTGGTCGAGTACCGTGAGGGCGGCTTTCAGGGTGGCGTCACGCCGGACGCTGATGTCCTTCCAGGTCTTGCTCATTCAGGGCTCGCTTGGGTCGACCCGGGACGCCGGCAATCAGCGTCAAGGGTTCGACGTTTGTCGTCACTACCGAGCCGGCTGCAATAATTGCGCCATTCCCGATGGTGATGCCCTGAATGAGGGTCGCGCCGGCGCCGATGTGCACGCCGCTGCCGATGTCGCAGCCGCCGCAGACGATGGCACCGGTGGCGATATGGCTGTGATCGCCCACCCGGCAGTCGTGTTCCAGCACCGCCCGGCTGTTGATCAGCACGTTGTCGCCCAGTCGCACACCCGGTGCCACCTGGCTGCCGGCCAGCAGCTGGCTGCCGTGGCCGAGCGTTACGGCCAGCCCGGATATCAGCGCCGCGGGGTGGCGCAGGCTGGCAAAGCGGTACGCCTTGCCGGTCCAGTGGGTGAATACTTGCCGCCGCTTGCCGGTGGAACCGACCGAGCCGATGCCGTTGACCAGTTCCACGTCGGCCGGGTCGTGTCCGGCCAGCACCGTGTCGTCGCCCAGCCAGGCGATGCCGGGGGCCAGGTCCGGCTGGCGCTCGGGGGCGGTGAAGCCCAGCACCCGGCGACCGGCCAGCTGCAGGCAGTCGGCCAGCACCCGGGCATGGCCGCCGCCGCCGAGGATGATCACCGGCAGCTGGTCCGCACTCTTCACTCAATCACCTCGTCGGCGGCATAGTCGCGCGCTGCCGGCTGGCCGAGCAGGTCCCAGTAGTCCAGCGGCGAGCGGCCGTGGCCGGGGCGCTTGACGGTGAGGTTGGCGGCGCTGAAGGGTTCACCGGCGGCGATGTCGCGCGCCGCCACCAGGCTCTTGCGCGCCACCTGGGCGTTCTTCAGCTCCACCGCCGCCGGGGTCTTTTCGGCGCTGCCCAGTGCCTGGCTGACCTCGCGTACCGCCGCCACCAGTGCCGCCAGCTCGTCCGGCTCCAGCGAGGCGACGTGGTCGGGGCCGGGCAGGCTGCGGTCCAGGGTGAAGTGCTTCTCCAGGATGGTGGCGCCGCGGGCGGCGGCGGCCACCGACACCTGGATGCCCAGGGTGTGGTCCGAGTAGCCCACCGGCAGGCCGAAGGCCTCGGCGAGGGTGTCCATGGCGCGCAGGTTCACCTGGTCCAGCGGGCAGGGGTATTCGGTGGTGCAGTGCAGCAGGGTGACGCGGCGCTGCAACAGCTGGGGTGCCTCGGGGTGGGCAAGCGCGGCCAGCAGCCCGGTGCGGCCGGGTGGCTCGCCCTGCTGCAGATAGCCGAAGGCCACCACGCCCAGTGCCTCGCGGATCTCGTCCAGGGTCGCCATGCCGGTGGACAGGATCAGCTCGCGGCCGCTGCGCGCCACCTGCAGCAGCAGCGGGCCGTTGGTCAGCTCGCCGGAGCCGAGCTTGATGCACGGCAACTTGAGTTCATTGATCAGGAAATCGGCGCTGGCCGGGTCGAAGGGCGAGGACAGGAAGTCGATGCCGCGCGCGGCGCAGCGGTCCATCAGCACCCGGTGATCCTCGGGCTTGAGCACGAGGCGCTGCAGCATCGCCAGCTGCGAGCCCGAATCGCCCTCGTTGCGGATCTGGTAGTCGGCCTGGCGGGCGCTGCCGGTGACCAGCGCGGCGGGGTTGAAGGTCTGGAACTTGACCGCGTCTGCGCCGGCCTCGGCCGCCGCATCGACCAGCGCCAGGGCGCGCTCGATGTCGCCGTTATGGTTAACGCCGGCCTCGGCGATGATGTAGACATGATCATTCATGCGGTGGTTTCCGTGCCGAAGCGCTTGAGGAACAGCTGGGCGATTTCGAAGTCGATGGCACTGTCGATGTCCACCGAGCGCTCGCGCGGCATGATGTAGGCGTAGCAGTTGTCGTCCATGTCCAGGCTGCCGCTGCGCAGCGTGCGGTCGCAGCTGTACACGTACACCGCGCCGTTGAGGCGATAGCTCCTGGGCAGGTCCTGGGAACGGGTGGAACGGATGCCGGGGCGGTAGAAGCCGGCCATGGAGCGGTCATCCGGCAGGGTGTTGCTCCACTCCGGTGGGTGGTCGGTCTCGCACACGCTGACCACCGCGTCGGCGTGTTTCTCCAGCAGCAGCTCGATGGCCCCGTCGATGTCCTGCGCGCTGCGCAGCGGCGAGGTGGGCTGCAGGATCACCACGTAGTCGTAGTGCTGGCCCTGTTCGGCCAGGGTGCGCAGCGCGTGCAGGATCACGTCCAGGCCGGTGGCGGTGTCGCTGGCCAGTTCAGCCGGGCGGGTGAACGGCACCTCGGCGCCGTATTCACGACCGACCGCGGCGATTTCGTCGTCATCGGTGGACAGGATCACCCGGTCCAGGCGTCTGGCTGCCTTGGCGGCAGCCACCGTCCAGGCCAGCAGCGGCTTGCCGGCCATCGGCAGCACGTTCTTGCGTGGCAGTCGCTTGCTGCCGCCACGGGCCAGGATCAGGCCTAGGAAGCGGGGCATGGCGCCGGCCTTTGGCTGGGTGCGGAGAGGGAGGCGGAAATAAAAGCCTTATCTGGCATGAAAGATGCTCTATTCACCGGGAGCGTCAAAATTCCGATTCATATTACTAGGGGACGCGGGCGTGACAACAGCCATTGTGGTGGGCGGCGGCATCGGGGGCATCATCAGTGCCCTGGTGCTGCGGCGCAATTTTGACAAGGTGTTGCTGGTGGAACGCGCGCCGCGCCTGGGCGGGCTGCTGCAGACCTCGCGGCTGCAGGACGGTCTGGCCTTCGACTTCGGCACCCATTTCGCGGCCACCACCGGCATCGACGATCTGGACGGGCTGCTGTTCGATTTCGTCGATCCCGCCGGCTGGTACGAGTTCGACTACCTGAAGGCCGGCAACTACTTCGGCGGGGCGCTCAACGAGCAGGGCGCCTTCATCGACGCACGGTGCCTGCCGCGCGACACCTACCTGCAGGGCCTGGAACAACTGCTGCTGGCCATGCCGGGCAGCGATGAGCCGGCCAACCTGCAGCAGCAGCTGGTCGACAACTACGGAGCGGGGTTCGCCGAACAGGTGTTCGCGCCGGTGCTGCACAAGCTGTTCGGCGTCGGTCCCGAGGCCCTGGCGCCCAATGCCCATGTGCTGTTCGGCATGAAGCGGCTGATGCTGCTGTCGGCGGATGCCAGCCGCGAACTCAAGCGCTCGGCGCTGTATGACGAGCGCATCGCCTTCCACAGCCCCACCGAGGGCGTGAACAGCGCGCGGGTGTTCTATCCACGCAGCGGCGGCATCGGCCGCTGGATCGACGGCCTGACCGACAAGCTCAAGGCCGCCGGCGTGGAGATCCTCACCGGTCGCTTCGTGCAGGGCATAGACCACGCGAACGGCCGGGTCAGCGGCGTGACCCTGGACGATGGCCGCCACAGCGACTGCGACCGGCTGGTATGGACGGTGCCGTCGTTCCTGCTCGCCAAGGCCGCCGGGATCGAGGCGCCGATGAGTCCGCCGCAGCTGCGCCACACCAGCCTGTTCCATTTCATCTTCGACCGGCCCTTCAGCACCGACCTGCACTACCTGTATGTCTACGATCCGGAGCACAGCGTGTTCCGCGTCACCCTGTACCCGAATGTCGCGGGCGAACAGCATGATGGATCGAGCGGCTTTCACTGTACTGCCGAGATATTGTCCGACGGCAGCGAGCCAATGGATGTGCTGGCCGAGCATGCCCGCCGGGACCTGGTCGACATGGGTCTGGTCGCAGCGGAGGCGGTGTGTCGCTATGTTGAGCACGAGGCCCTGCCTGCCGGCTTCCCGGTGTTGAGCAGCGCGTTCGTCGCCGCCTCGCGTGAGCAGGCGGGTTTCCTGTCCGGCCAATTCGACAACGTGCACCTGCTGGGCAAGTCCAGCGGCGCCGCCTTCTTCATGAACGATGTGCTGCGCGAGGCCTACGACACCCTGAGCGGGGTGGCATGAGCGATACCCCGGTCATGCAGGTCAGCCACGGCTTTCCCGGTTTCGATGCCGAGGTCACCGCGGCGGCCGTGCGGGCGCTGCAGGATGGGCGCTTCTCCGGCGGTGCGCGAAAGGCCGAGGCCGAGCAGCGCCTGGCGGCCTTCGCTGGAGGCACGTATGCGCGGCTGACCGGCAGCGGTTTCGCCGCCCTGCAGGCTGCATTGATGGCCGGCGGCGTGCGCGCCGGCGATGCGGTGATCCTGCCGACGGTGACCTGCCCGAGCGTCTATCACGCGGTGCGCTCGCTGGGTGCCGCGCCGCTGGTGGTGGACGTGAGTGCCGAGCTGCCGCTGCTCGATGCCGCCACGTTGCCGGAGGCGGCGCAGCACGCGCGCTTCGTCATAGCCCCGCACATGTTCGGCCTGGCGCTGGACCTGGAGCCCTTGCACGCGCGCGGCCTGCGCATCATCGAGGACTGCGCCCAGTACCAACACCCCGGCCGTGATGCGCTGGCCGTCGCCTCGGTGTATTCCTTCTCGCCCACCAAGCTGCAGACCATGGGCTACGGCGGCGGCGTGGTGAGCGACGATCCGCAGGTGGACGCTGCGCTGCAGCGTTTCCTGTCACCGGATGATGCCGGGCAGGCCGGCGACGAGCTGCCGTTCCGCGTGCACGCGCCGGTGGCCGATTTCCAGTGCGCCATGCTCGTTGCCCAGCTCGATCGCCATGCGACGGCCATCGCGCGTCGCCAGGCCTGGGTCGATCGCTACGACGAACTGCTGGGCCATCCCCAACGACTCCAGGCGGAAGTGCCGTTCCGCTACCTGCTGCAGCTGCCGCCGGAGCACGACGCGCGCCGGGTCGCCGAGGCACTGCGGGTGAGTGGCGTGTCCGCCTGGCCGCTGGCTTCGCAGCTGCTGCACCAGACCTTCGGGCTGGCCGGTGACTATCCGCAGGCCGAGCGCTGGCAGCGCCAGCTGCTGTCACTGCCGCTGCACGAGGGCCTGACCGAGACCATGGTCGACTACGTGTGCGCGCAGTTGCAGGCACTGCTGTGATGCGCGTCGCCATGCACCAGAGCCAGTACCTGCCGTGGCCGCCGTACTTCAAGAAGATCGCCGCGGTGGATCGATTCGTGCTGATGGACAGCGTGCAGTTCCAGAAGAACGGCGTGCAGAACCGCAACCAGGTGCGCAACAAGCAGGGCGCCTTCTGGTTGACCATCCCGGTGTCCGGCAAGCTGGAGGATCACATCGCCGACAAGCGCATTGCCGACGGCTCGTGGGCGAGCAAGCACTTGAAGTCGCTACAGGCGGCCTACGGACGCGCGCCCCACTGGGCCGAGCACCAGGCTGCGCTTGAGGCGCTGTATCAGCACAGCTACGCCACATTGGGCGAGGCCAACGAGGCATTCATACGCTTCTTGCTCGACGTGTTGGCCATCGACACGCCGCTGGTGACGCTGTCATCGCTGGGTGTGGCCGGCGCCAAATCCGAGCTGGTGTTGAACGCCTGCAAGGCGCTGGACGCCGACTGCTACGTCAGCGGTCACGGCGCCGCCGACTACCTGGATCAGGCCGCCTTCGACGCCGCCGGCATCCGTATCGAATTCATGGCCTCGGTGCCCCCGGTCTATCCGCAGGGGCACGCGGACTTCATCCCCGGGCTGTCGATGATCGACATGCTCATGCACCAGGACCCGGATGCAATCCGGGCCTATCTGGAGGACTGACGGTGGGCGAAAGATTCGACGTCACCAAGGACATCTGGGAAGACCTGTACAAGGGCGGCCATCAGTTGAGCTATCCCAACGATGTGTTCGTGCGCATCACCCACCGGCTGCTGGACAGCGCTACGCATCCGCGTGCGCTGGACTACGGCTGCGGCTCCGGCGAGAACCTGATCCACCTGGCGCGGCGCGGCTTCCGCATGACCGGCGCCGACGTCAGCGCCAGCGCGCTGCACACCACCGGTGAACGTCTGGCCGCTGCCGGCCTGGCCGCCGAGCTGCAGCTGATCGAGGGCGCGAAGCTGCCTTTCGCCGACGCCAGCTTCGACGTGGTGGTGGCCTGGCAGGTGCTGACCTACAACGACTGGGACAGCCTGCCGCTGGCGCTGGCCGAGCTGGACCGCATCCTGCGCCCGGGCGGCATCTTCATCGCCACCCTGAGCGCGCCGGGCGACTTCATGGAGCAGGACGGCAAGCCGCTGGGCAACGGCCTGCACCAGCTGCAGAGCCGCGGCCAGGAGGGCGCGGTGATCATGATCGTGCGCGAGGAGCAGGTCCCCGCCTGTTTCCCCGGCAAGCAGCTCAAGACCGGCTGGTTCGGTCATGAGTTCGACGGTATCCCCTCGCGCCACTGGATCGTCAGCTATGAAAAATGATGGCCTGCTGGCGGCCTGCGGCGGCCGCATCAAGGTGTTCGCCCTGACCGGCATCCGTTCCGAGTACGACCTGCTGTATCCGCTGCTCAGCGCGCTGCAGGCCGACGATGCCTTCGATGTCGGGGTGATCGCCTGCGGCGCCCATCCCACGCCGCTGCACGACTATTCCATCCGCCACATCCGCGACGACGGCTTCCGCATCGTCGAGGTGATCGAGAACCTGCTGTTCTCCGACTCCTACGCCAGCAAGGCCAAGTCAGCCGGGCTGCTGCTGCAGGGGCTGTCGCAGACCCTGGCGCGTGAGACGCCGGACCTGCTGCTGGTGCTGGGCGATCGCGAGGAATCGGTGATCGGCGCGCTGGCCGGCAGCTACATGTCCATCCCGGTGGTGCATCTGGCCGGCGGCGATCACACCCACCCGGTGGGCGGCAACGTCGACGAGGAGGTGCGCCATGCCGCCACCAAGCTCAGCCATATTCACTTCACCATGGCCGAGGCACACAGCGAGCGGGTGCGGCGTCTGGGCGAGGAGCCCTGGCGGGTGCATACCGTGGGCAGCGGCGGCATCGACCGGCTGCGCACCAATCCCGGCCTGAGCCGCGATCAGCTGGCCGAACTGGTGGGTGAGGACGTGCTGGACGACTACCTGCTGGTGATCCATCACCCGGTCAGCTCGGCGATAGATCAGGCGGCCGATGAGATCCGCCTGGTGCTGGAACAGTGCCTGGCCACCGGCCGGCAGGTGTTCGTCGGGGCGCCCAACACCGACCCCGGCTCCCAGTCCATCCTCGACGTGATCCGCAGCTTCGAGGGTAAGCCCGGCATGCACAGCTACCGCAACCTGCCGCGCGATGCCTTCAGCGCCATCCTGCGCCATGCCAGCTGCCTGGTGGGCAATTCCTCGCTGGGCCTCCATGAGGCGGGCTACCTGGGTCTGCCGACGGTGAACGTGGGCGAGCGGCAGATGGGCCGGCTGGCCGGTGACAACGTGCAGTTCGTGCCGGCCGAGCCCGCGGCTGTGCAGTCCGCGCTGGACCGGGCGTTGAACGATGCCGGCTACCGGCAGCAGATCGGCACCGGCAGCTCGCCGTACGGCGACGGTCACATGGCCGAGCGTGCGTTGCAGCTCCTCAAGGATTTACCTGAGCGCCAGCGGCTGCTGGCCAAGAACCTGACCTTCTGACCCTGGCGCGGTCGCGCCAGGGGCTCACACGTATAGCTTGCGGTAGCCGAAGAAGTCATCCTTCTTCAGCTGCTTGGCATTGCCGGCGCGGATCGCCTTGAGCAGGTCGCGGGGCAGGTCGGCGGGATCCACCGGCGGCTGGCGCATGTTGCGCTCCAGCAGCTTGAGGCGCCGGTCCAGTGCCGGGGTGGGAGTCTCCAGCGCGTAGCGCACATCGAAGCGCAGGGCCGTCAGGGCCTGCTGGATGTTGGCCGGCAGCTTGCCGCCGTGCTTGCCGTGCTCGCTGAACAGCTGCACCCACTTGTTGAACTGGCGCATCACCTCCAGGTGGCCGTCCTGCAGCGAGGTGTTGACGCTGTCCGGCGCCTTCACCCTGGGTTGCGGGACGCCGGAGAACTTCTCGATCTCCTTGTAGAAGCGCGGCTCGTCGTCACGCAGCAGTTCCATGGGCAGGATCAGGATGTTGCCCGAGCCGTAGTGCGGCTTCCAGATGTTGAACAGCTCGCGGATGTTGAGTGCCTGCTCGATGAAGTCGCGTTCACGGCGCACGAACTGCCTGAAGGTGTCGGTGCCGCCCTGTTTCACCGCCTGGTTGTAGATGGACAGGATCAGCTTCTCTGGGCTGCGGGTCACCAGCAGGATCTTGGACTTGGCCACCGTGCTTTTCATGCGCGCCGCGGCCAGTTCCTGGAAGGTGCGGATCTGCGCGGCGCTGGCCCGTTCATTCAGGTAGGCGCTGGACAGGGCCTCGTTGCTGAACACCAGCTTCTGGCCGTGCTGCGGTTGGCTGTCGAAGTTGATCGGCGCCGCCGAGGGTGTGAAGTTGGTGTTGATCAGTTCCTTGCCGCGTTGGCGGGCATCGTTGATCAGCGGCAGCAGGCCGTTCTGCACCAGGCACACGCCGGGGTCGAGGGACCACGCCGTCTGCAGGTAGGTGGTTGCGGTCTTGGGCAGGCCGATGTGGATCAGCGACACCGGCGGGATCTGGCCTTGCATCATGTCAGTGTGTTCCGTGGGTCCTGCTCAGACGATCTCTTTGAGTACCTGCAAGCCCTCGGCTGCCTGACAACCGGCCGCCGCGCCGCGCAACCGGGCCAGGGCGTGGATCGCCTCGGGGCTGCGCGGGAAGGGGAACTCGCCCAGCTCGCCCTCGTACAGCGCCAACAGTTCCAGCTTGCGTTCCAGGTATTGGCTGATGTCCACGTAGCGGTTGATGGGCATGCCGGGGCCATCCGGCGGCAGCGCGAAGTCGGTCTCGGACAGGGTCTCGTAGCCGTAGACCCTTTTGACCGAGGGGTAGCGGAACCACTTGCTGCAGCCCTTGGCCGCGGCGAACACCACGCCGTGATCGCTGTGCACATCGCCGCCGTAGGGCAGGTACAGGGTGTCCGGCTGCACGTCGCTCAGCACCCGGCCGATGCCGCTGACGATGTCCGCCAGCGGCAGGGTGTCCAGGTAGGCGGCGGGCAGGCCCAGTTCGTGGCGGCCGGTGAAGCCGACGGCCTCGCTGACCGCGGCGAGCTGCTGCCGGCGCCTGGCCATGGCCCCGGGGCTGAAGCCGCCCTGCTCGGTCATGGCGGTGACGATCAGCCAGTGCACGGCGTCGCCCTCTGCCAGGTGGCGCAGCAGGGTGCCGCCGCAGCCGAGCAGTTCGTCGTCGGGGTGGGGGGCGATGACCAGCACGGTGTTCATCGGGCGGATTCCTCGAGCAGGTCGGCAAGATGGGCGGAACTCGGCAGGCACACGCCCCGGGCATACAGGTCTTCCGCCACCGGCAGGGCGGCGCGCGGCATGTCGCGGTACATGGGCAACTGGTGCAGCGGGGTCCAGAAGGGGCGCAGCAGCAGGCCCTGGTCGTGCGCGGCCTTCAGCAGCGGCTCCCGTTCGTCGGCAGCGTCGAGCAGCAGCAGGTTGAGCCAGTAGTTGCTGGTGCAGCCGTTCGGCTCAGCCACGCAATGCCCCCCGATCATGTCGGCAAAGATCCCGTGATAGCCCCTGGCCAGGTGCCGCTTGGCCGCCAGCAGCCCGGGCAGCTGTTCCAACTGGGCCACGCCCAGGGCGGCGTTGAGGTTGGGCAGCCGGTAGTTGAAGGCCACCTCGTCGTGTTCGAAGGCCCAGGGATGCGGCAGCTTGGCGGTGGTGGTCAGGTGCCTGGCGCGGCGCGCCAGCGCGGCATCACTGGTGAGCACCGCGCCACCGCCGCCGGTGGTGATGATCTTGTTGCCGTTGAAGCTGAGCGCGGTCAGGTCGCCCCAGTGGCCGGCGTGCCGGTCGTCGCGGTAGCTGCCCAGCGCCTCGGCGGCATCCTCGATCAGCTTCAGATTGTGGTCATCGGCGATCCTGCGCAGCGCCGCCATGTCGGCCACGTGGCCGAGGACGTGCACCACGATCAGGGCGCGGATGGGACGGCCGGTGTGCCTGTTGAAGCACACGCCGCCACGCTGCTCGCTGATAGCGGCCAGGTGTGCGGCCAGTGCCTCGGGGTCGACGCCCAGGGTGTCGGGCGCGCTGTCGACGAAGTGCGGCAGCGCGCCCATGGCGGCGACGGGGTTGGCGGTGCCGACGAAGGTCAGCGCCGGCAGCAGCACCTCGTCGCCCGGCTGCACGCCGGCCAGCAGCAGGCAGCTGTGCAGGGCGGCGGTGCCGTTGACCGTGGCAACCGCGTGGGGGATGCCGGTGTAGTCGGCCAGGCCCTGTTCGAAGCGATCGACGTAGGCACCCACCGACGACACCCAGCCCGAGTCCAGGCAGTCCTTGACCAGGGTCCAGGCATTGGCCTCGAAGGCCGGTTCGTGCAGGGCTATCGGCCGCTGGGCCGGCAGCACCGACGTCAGCCGGGCCAGGATGCGGTCGACCAGGTTGTCCTGCGGCTCGCTGCTCATGGTGTCAGATGTTGTAGATGCCGTGCTTGTAGCGGGCCAGGTTGGCCGGGTCGGCGAACCATGCGGCGGTCTCGGCCAGGGCGCGCTTGAAGCCGTCGCGCTGGCCGTATTCCGGCTGCCAGCCGAGCAATTCACGGGCCTTGCTGTTGTCGGCCCAAAGGCGTTCCACCTCGCTCTTTTCCGGGCGCAGGCGCTGCTGGTCGGTGGTGATCTCGATTTCGGCGCCCATGGCCTCGGCGATCAGCGCCACCGTATCGCCGATGCTGATCTCGTAGTTGCTGCCCAGGTTGACCTCTTCGCCCAGCACCTTGTCAGACTCGGCCATGGCGATGAAGCCTGCGACCGTATCCTTGACGTAGTTGAAGTCGCGGGTGGGGTGCAGCGCGCCGAGCTTCAGGCTGCGTTCGCCGTTGGCGATCTGGGTGATCACGGTGGGGATCACTGCGCGGGCCGACTGGCGCGGGCCGAAGGTGTTGAACGGCCGCGCCACGGTGACCGGAGTTTCGAATGAGCGGTAGAAGGACAGTGCGATCTGGTCGGCGCCGATCTTGGTGGCCGAGTAGGGCGACTGGCCCTGCAGCGGGTGCTTTTCGTCGATGGGCACGTACTGGGCCGTGCCGTACACCTCGCTGGTGGAGGTGTGCACCACCTTGTCCAGGCCCAGGTCGCGCGCCGCCTGCACCACGTTGAGGGTGCCGCGCACGTTGGTGTCCACGTAGGCGTCGGGCGAATGGTAGGAGTAGGGGATGCCGATCAGCGCCGCCAGGTGCAGCACGGTGTCGCAGCCCTGCATCGCGGTGCGCACGCCGTGGGGGTCGCGCACATCGCCTGAAAATACATCCAGTTCGCGCTTGATATCGTCAGGCGATTCGTCCAGCCAGCCCCAGTGGCCGAAGCTGTTGTAATAGACGAAGGCGCGGACCTGATGGCCGCGCCGGATCAGTTCTTCCGTCAGATGGGAGCCGATGAAACCGTCGGCGCCGGTGACCAGTACCTTCATGAAGTGACCTGTTCGCCAAGGCTGTCGAGCAACTGGCTGGCGCCGCTGTTACCCGGGTCTTTTTCCAGGATGTGACGATACACCCAGCCGGCCGATTCCGCCTGGCCGATGTCCTGGTAAAGCTTGCCCAGCTTGAGCAGGGTGCCCAGATCGTGAGGCACCTTCTCCATGTAATCGGTATAGATGTTGATGGCCTCGACAGTGTTGCCGGTCATGCGCAGCAGATCCGCGTATTGGGGCTCGTAGGCCGGCGAGATGGCGGACAGCACGTCCATCACCATCAGCGCGTTCTGTTCGTCGTGGCTGGTCAGGGTGATGAAGCTCATGCGCCGCAGGGCGTCCTCCAGGCGCGGATTCTGCGGCGCCTCGCCGTCGGCCGACAGCTTGTCGGCGGCGCGGTCCAGGATGCTGTTGTAGTGGCCCAGTGCCGCGCCTGGATCGTTGTTGATCTCCGCCAGGTAGCCTTGGGCCAGAGCATGCAGCTCGGCCGCTTCCGCTTCCGGCATGCCGGCCAGTTGCTCGGCCAGGCGACTCAGTTCCTCACCATCCTGCATGTCGAACAGCACCCGCAACTTGCTGCGCACCGGGTCCAGGCCAAGGGCATGCAGTTTCCCTGCCTGGCGGGCCTGGCGGGTGTCCTGTTCGTTGAGCAGGGTCTCGAATTCGCCATCCAGGCGGGCCAGCTGTTCCCGGTCCTGCGGGTCGAGTTGGCCGTCATCGACAGGACGCAGTCGTGCGAGCAGCCGGCCACGGCCCGGGGTGGCGTCGGCCTGCCATTGTTCGACCAGCAGGTCGAAGTCGGGATGCTCGGCCAGCTCCTCGGTACGCGAACGGGTCCGTGTTTGTGCCGCCTCGATGAGGTCCAGCAGGGACTTGGCACTGTCACGGTAGGCCGTGTAGTAGGCGTCGCCGAAGCGCTCCAGGTCTTCGTCCGTCCATTCCCGATCACGGTCGGGGCGGCTCAGACGCAGGAACAGCTTGGCGCCGAAATTCTTGATCAGCGGCGTCAGGTCCTTGAAGTCGCGGTCCAGCCGGCGTTCGATCTTGTCCATGCGCTTCTTGAACTTGAAGTCGGCCTGTTTGCCGTCCCGCCCGAACAGGCGGCGGTTGCAGTCCAGGGCGTCCTCGGACAGCTGGATGATGGTGCGCAGCCGGCCGTTGACCCGTGCCAGTTCGGCGCCGATTTCCTTAAGTGCCTTGTCGCGGAACGATCGGTCGACGGCCGGCAGCCGCTCGTCCAGGGTCTCTGCAAGGCGGGGCGCCTGGGTCGGCAGCTCGATGTCCTGCAGCGGCTGGTAGTCGACGCCGGGTATCTTGGCCGCGGTGATGGCCGGGTTGATGATCCGGCAGCCCTGTGTCTTGGCCTGCTCGGCCTGGGCACCCATGGACACGACCGCGTCGCGGAAGGCGTGGGTGGTATCGGCGCGCCAGCCACCGTTGGTCTCCACCTGCAGGCCGACGTTGCCCAGGCTGGTGCCTGCCTTGCGCTCGTTACTGCCGCTGGCATGGGTGTAGCCCTCGCGGCTGAAACACAGGTCCACGCCGGCCAGGATCAACTGCGAGAACCCCATCTCCACCGCGGTGGCCAGCGCGGTGTTGGCCACCGTGGGGCCGACGGTGGCCAGGTTGTCCTCGTTCAGCTTGCTGTGCCAGGGGTAGTGCTTGCCGCGGTAAACCGCCCGGCCGGGCCACTGGGCCAGCAGCAGGGGGGTGATGTGGAAGGCGTTGACCAGCAGGCAGTCGTCGTTGAAGCGCAGCATCTCCTTGCTGACGTCGAAACTGATGGCGTGGGGGTCGACGGAGGCGACGATGTCCGGTTGCAGGTCGGCTGCCAGCAGCTGACGCGCGACCCGGGATACGGCGATGACCGTCAGCCGGTCGCGGTTGGCCTTGATCCAGGGCAGCAACTCATCCAGCGACGGGCCGCCGCCGATCAGTACCGCGGTCTGGCCGGCGCAGCTGTTGAGCAGATGCTTGGCGGTGACCAGGTTCTCGGCAAGGTTCTCGATCTGCCGGCGCATGAACGCCTGGTTGCCCATGGACAGCTGGATGCCGCGGTTGAAACGCTCAACCTCCTGGTCGACCGCATGGCGCAGCGCATGATATTCGCCAACGTAGGCATCCAGCGCGCCGATGGAATGCTCGACCTTCATACGGTCGATGTAGGCGTAGTCCTGGAAGCGGAACTCCTGGGCCAGTGCGGTCCATTCGTCCGGCGTCACCAGGGTCACGCGCTCGATGTTCGCCAACTCCGGCAGCTGGGCACGGACGCTGTCGATCAGCGATGGCAGTTCGACGAAGATGTAGCGGCTGCCGGCCGCCAGGTCTTCCTTCAGCAACCAGCGCGGCAACAGGCCGGAGTCGGTACCGACCACGACGTACAACGTGTCTTCCCGGCGCAGCGACTGACCGTACTGCTGGGCATACAGCGCGCTCGCCCCGAGCCGATTGAAGGTGTTGCGGTTGACCTCATAAAGCGATTCATCACCAAAACTGTTGGTGATGAATTGCATTGCTTGCGGGGCTTCAGGCTGTGACATGAATACCGTCGTGTTCTTGGCCGCGTACAGCCGGCCCTAGAGCTTAGCCTAGCCCAGTAGCTGCAGCACGTTCTGCGGCAACTGGTTGGCCTGCGCCAGCATCGCCGTGCCTGCCTGTTGCAGGATCTGCGTGCGGGTCAGGTTGGCGGTTTCCTTGGCGAAGTCGGTATCCATCACGCGGGAGCGGGCGGCTGCCTGGTTCTCGATGATGTTGGCGTTGTTGCGCACCGTGGATTCCAGACGGTTCTGGGCAGCACCGAAATCGGCACGCAACTGGGAGATGTTGTCCAGCGCGGTGTCGATGGCCACCAGCATGGCCGAAGCACCGGATGCGGTGCTGATGGTGCCAGTGGCGCTGAGGATGGAGGCGACACCCGCGGTCGAGGCGATGTTGGCCGTCGACACGGTGATCTTGCTGACGCTGCCGGCTTCGTAACCGATCTGGAAATTCAGCGTCACCGCACTGCCGATCACCGGCACGCCGTTGAACTTGGTGGCGGTGGCGTTGCGCTGGATCTCGTTGGCCAGTGCGCTGAACTCCTGGTTCAGCGAACGCTTGTCGTCATTACCGACCGTGGCGTTGAGCGCCTGTACCGACAGCTCACGCATGCGCTGCAGGGCGTTGGTGGCCTCGGCCAGTGCGCCTTCCGCGGTCTGCAGCAGCGAGATGCCGTCGTTGGCGTTGCGGTTGGCCTGCTCCAGGCCGCGGATCTGTGCGGTGAATCGCTCGGAGATGGCCAGACCGGCGGCATCGTCCTTGGCGCGGTTGATGCGAAGGCCCGAGGACAGACGCTCCAGCGAGGTCTGCATGCTGCCTTGGGATGAGTTCAATGAGCGCTGAGTGTTCAGCGACATCATGTTGGTGTTGATGACCTGTGGCATGACTCGGTTCCTTCAGCTTGTTGCTGTGTTATTCAGTGGCTTAGCCGAGCAGTTGCAGCACGTTCTGCGGCAACTGGTTGGCCTGCGCCAGCATCGCCGTGCCCGCCTGTTGCAGTATCTGCGTGCGGGTCAGGTTGGCGGTTTCCTTGGCGAAGTCGGTATCCATCACGCGGGAACGAGCTGCGCTCTGGTTCTCGATGATGTTGGCGTTATTGCGCACCGTGGACTCCAGCCGGTTCTGCGCGGCACCGAAATCGGCACGCAGCTGGGAGATCAGATCCAGGGCGGTATCGATGGCCACCAGCATGGCGGAGGCGCCGGCCAGGGTGCTGATGGTGCCGGCGCTGCTGAGGATCGAGGCAACGCCGGAGGCGGTGGCGATGTCTGCAGTCGTCACGGTGATCTTGCTGACGCTGCCCGCCTCGTAGCCGATCTGGAAGTTCAGCGAGACGGCGCTGCCGATCACCGGCACGCCGTTGAACTTGGTGGCGGTGGCGTTGCGCTGGATCTCGTTGGCCAGCGCGGTGAACTCCTGGTTCAGCGAGCGCTTGTCGTCGTCACCGACGGTGGCGTTGAGCGCCTGTACCGACAACTCTCGCATGCGCTGCAGGGCGTTGGTGGCCTCGGCCAGCGCGCCTTCCGCGGTCTGCAGCAGCGAGATGCCGTCATTGGCGTTGCGGTTGGCCTGCTCCAGGCCGCGGATCTGTGCGGTGAAGCGTTCGGAGATGGCCAGGCCGGCGGCATCGTCCTTGGCGCGGTTGATGCGCAAACCGGAAGACAGCCGCTCCAGCGACGTCTGCATGCTGCCCTGCGACGTGTTCAATGACCGCTGCGTGTTCAGCGACATCATGTTGGTATTGATGACTTGTGGCATCGCGTTTTCCTCGAAGTCAGGGCTAAGTCATTCCAGGCGGTTCTCAGCCAGGGTTTGCCCGAACTAACGCAAAACGGATGCCAAAAATGCCAGTCGCCTCGATGAGGTTGGCTTTAGTTGTTGAAAATAAAAGAAATTATGTCGCCATCTTGTGCGGCGGTTGCACCTGGATCTGGCCCCGGGGATGGGCCTGGCGCGGCGGGGTGTGGTGGGATTGCCGGGCCGGGCGGCAACGGCTTGCCGCCCGACATGAACTCAATGGGCGCGGATCAGCACCGAGCTTTCGACCTGGTTGAGCAGTTTCTGCATTCCTAAGCGTTCACGCATATTGATCAGGATCGGGCCCATGAAATTGGCATGGATGCCGGCGGCTTGCTCAAGGGGCTTGGCGAGGGTTACCAGTACCGTTAGGTCTTCCGCTGAGGCCAGTTGCAGGGTGGCCACTTCGTCGTCGGACAAGGTGATCTCGTAGGTGACATTGAACATGGCGGGATCGGCGATGGCGAACTGGACATCCGGGTCATCCACCGCCTGCAACCAGAACACCGTGGATTTGCCTTCCTCATGGAACAGTTTGAAGCGGGTCAGGTTCTCGAAGCCCGGCATCCCGGCGGTGAAGGTGATCAGGGTATCTGGGTCGACGTCCTGAGTGCCGAACTGGGTGACGATTTCCATGTATGACTCCGGTGGCTTTGGGAGCGCCGGGCAGCGGCCGGGAAGCGGCTTCACAAGCGCTATCGTTGTTATGGGTTTGTAATTTATAGCCTATTGAAAATCAAGGAATTTTAGAATTTATTTCCAATCACTGCGAAGGCTGCAATTGGTGCCTTAAAGGATTAAAGATTTCCGCGGCGCGGTCGCAAACTACGGTGACAGCGGTAAATACCCGGATTGGCCGGAGTATATCTGCTCATGACATAGACGCCCAAGACGGCCATAGCTAAGGCGCAGGCTGGCAGGGTGTCGGGAGAAGACGATGCAAGTCGTTAATACCAACGTATTCTCGCTGAACTCTCAGCGTTCACTGACCAATTCCCAGAGCAGCATGCAGACCTCCTTGGAGCGTCTGTCTTCCGGCCTGCGCATCAACCGCGCCAAGGACGATGCCGCCGGCCTGGCCATCTCCGAGCGTTTCACCGCGCAGATCCGCGGCCTGGAGCAGGCCAACCGCAACGCCAACGACGGCATCTCGCTGCTGCAGACCGCAGAAGGCGCGTTGTCCGAGGTGGCCACCGGCCTGCAGCGCATGCGCGAACTGGCGGTGCAGGCTGCCAACGCCACCGTCGGTGCCGATGACAAGAACTCGCTGAACCAGGAGTTCCGTGCGCTCGCCAACGAGATCACCCGTAACACCGATGCCACCAAGTTCAATGGCACGGCGGTCATCGGAGGCACTGCCTCGCTGGACTTCCAGATCGGCTACGAGGCCGGCGCCACCAACCAGATCACCGTGAACACCGTGGATGTTGCCGGTTCGGCGGGCATATCCGCCGTGCTGGATGTCAGCGCCGGCGGTACCGCTACCATCAGCACCACGGCAGGTGCATCGGGCATGATCGCCGCCCTGGATACCGCCCTGGACACCATCTCCGGGCTGCGCGCCGATTTCGGTGCCGCCCAGAACCGTCTGGAGTCGGTGGTGCGCAACAACTCGAACATCATCGAGAACCAGAGCGCCGCCCGTTCGCGGGTGCTGGATGCGGACTTCGCCAAGGAGACCGCCAACCTGACCCGTACCCAGATCCTGCAGCAGGCCGGTATCGCCATGCTGGCGCAGGCCAACCAGCTGCCGCAGAACGCCCTGTCGCTGCTGTAAGGCGATTCGATCCCGCTCCCAGTCACTAGGTTCTCAACCTGGTGACTGGGGCTAAAGAGAGAACGGCGCAAGCCGAAGTATGCAACTGAAGGCGGTAAATACCCGGATAGGCCGGTGGATATCCGCTCATGACATAGACGTCCAGGACGGCCATAGCTCACGCGCAGGCTGGCAGGGTGTCGGGAGAAGCAAATGCAAGTCGTAAACACCAACGTATTCTCGCTGAACTCTCAGCGTTCACTGACCAATTCCCAGAGCAGCATGCAGACCTCCTTGGAGCGTCTGTCTTCCGGCCTGCGCATCAACCGCGCCAAGGACGATGCCGCCGGTCTGGCCATCTCCGAGCGTTTCACCGCGCAGATCCGCGGCCTGGAGCAGGCCAACCGCAACGCCAACGACGGCATCTCGCTGCTGCAGACCGCAGAAGGCGCGTTGTCCGAGGTGGCCACCGGCCTGCAGCGCATGCGCGAGCTGGCGGTGCAGGCCGCCAACGCCACCGTCGGCGACGACGACAAGGCGTCGCTGAACCAGGAATACCAGGCGCTGGCTTCGGAAATCACCCGTAACACCGACGCCACCAAGTTCAACGGCACGGCGGTCATCGGTGGCGCAGCCACGCTGACCTTCCAGATCGGCTACGAGGCCGGTGCCACCAACCAGATCGACGTCACCACCGTGGACGTGGCGGCGGCTTCCGGCGTGGCCTCGGCGATTGGTGGCGGCATCTCCGCGACCTCTGCGGCCACTGCCATGATCACCGCCCTGGACGGGGCGCTGGACAAGGTGTCCAGCCTGCGCGCCGACTTCGGTGCCGCGCAGAACCGTCTGGAATCGGTGGTGCGCAACAACTCGAACATCATCGAGAACCAGAGCGCCGCCCGTTCGCGGGTGCTGGATGCGGACTTCGCCAAGGAGACCGCAAACCTGACCCGTACCCAGATCCTGCAGCAGGCCGGTATCGCCATGTTGGCCCAGGCCAACCAGCTGCCGCAGAACGCGCTGTCGCTGCTGTAACGGTGAAGGGCCACCACCGATAGGAATCTCGGTGGTGGATCCCTAAAGGGATTCCAAGATCAGCCGATAGGCTTGGTGACAGTGGTGAATGCCCGGATGGCCGGTGCATATCCGCTCATGACATAGACGTCCAGGACGGCCATAGCTACGGCGCAGGCTGGCAGGATGTCGGGAGAAGAAAATGCAAGTCGTAAACACCAACGTGTTCTCGCTGAACTCTCAGCGCTCACTGACCAATTCCCAGAGCAGCATGCAGACCTCGCTGGAGCGTCTGTCCTCCGGCCTGCGGATCAATCGCGCCAAGGACGATGCTGCCGGCCTGGCCATCTCCGAACGCTTCACCGCGCAGATCCGCGGCCTGGAGCAGGCCAACCGCAACGCCAACGACGGCATCTCGCTGCTGCAGACCGCAGAAGGCGCGTTGTCCGAGGTGGCCACCGGCCTGCAGCGCATGCGCGAACTGGCGGTACAGTCCGCCAACGCCACCGTCGGCGACGACGACAAGGCGTCGCTGAACCAGGAGTTTTTGGCGCTGGCTTCTGAAATCACCCGTAACAGCGAGGCGACCAAGTTTAACGGCAGCCCGGTGATCGGTTCCGATGACACGCTGACCTTCCAGATCGGCTATGAGGCCGGTGCCACAAACCAGATCACCGTCAGCACCGTGGACATCAACGGCGCCAACGGTATCTCTGCGGTACTGGCCGGCTCCACCGAGAACATCAGCACCGCGGCCAATGCCTCGGACATGATCGCCAAGCTCGACACGGCGCTGGACACCATCTCCGGCCTGCGCGCCGATTTCGGTGCCGCCCAGAACCGCCTTGAGTCCGTGGTGCGCAACAACTCGAACATCATCGAGAACCAGAGCGCCGCGCGCTCGCGGGTGCTGGATGCGGACTTCGCCAAAGAAACGGCAAACCTGACTCGTACTCAGATCTTGCAACAAGCCGGTATCGCGATGTTGGCCCAGGCCAACCAGCTGCCGCAGAACGCCCTGTCGCTGCTGTAAGCGGCAGGCAAGGGGTTGACCGGGCGGCAAATGCTGCCGCCCGGCAATCCCGCCAAAGGCAACTGAGGTGATAGGAGAATGGCAATGACTAACGACATGAGCGTCTTAAGTCTCGGTGCCGTCATGCCTGTTTCTCGGAAAGACAATGTCAATGCGACCAACGAGTTGCAGGGCAAGACCGCGAGCCAGGCTGAGTCGAAAGACAGCCTGGCTGCCAGGTCTGCGTCGACCGAAAAACAACCGGAAAGAGGTGAGCTTGAACAGTCGGTTCAGGATCTGAATAGCCTGGTACAGGAATTGCAGCGTGAGTTGCGGTTCTCGGTGGACGACAACAGTGGCGATACCGTCGTCAAGGTGATTGACCGCCAGACCGATGAGGTGGTCAGACAAATTCCTTCCGAAGAGATCCTGCAACTGCGGGAGCGACTGGAAGCAGCGACAGGGGCTTTGTTCAAGGGCGAGGCCTGACCGTCCAGTATTATCGAGACGAGGTATTCCATGGCAATCACGGCTGCAGGTGTGGGTTCCGGGCTGGACATCGAGGGCATCGTGTCCCAGTTGGTCAGTCTGGAACGGCGTCCGCTGACGGCCTTGGAGCAGCGAGAATCCCAGTACAAGTCAGAGCTGAGCAGCTTTGGCCGGCTCAAGAGCTCCGTCTCTGCGTTCCAGGACGCCATGAAGGAATTGTCCTCCCAGGATAAATTCCGCGTGTTCCTGCCCCAGTCATCCGACGAGGATGTGCTGACCGCCAGCGCTGACGGCAGCGCAGCCGCCGGCACCTATGCGGTCCAGGTGGATCGTCTGGCTCAGAATCACAAGCTGGGTTCCGACGAGGTTGCCGATACCGCCACCTTCGGTGGCACCGCCGGCGACACCCTGGATCTGACCGTCGGCACCGACACCCTGTCGGTGGACCTGTCCAGCGCCAAGACGCTGAGCGAGATCCGCGACGCCATCAATGACGACGCCAACAATCCCGGCGTGAGCGCCACCATCCTGAATACCGGTACCGGCTTGCAGCGCCTGATCCTGACCGCAGACGAGTCCGGCTACGAGCAGCGCGTGCAACTTTCCTACGGCGGCAGCATCGGTGCCGGCACACTCAATCTGGCCACGGCCAACAAGGACAATGGCGGCGCCGCCATCGCCGATCTGACCCAGCTCGATGCCTCCTTCAGCATCGACGGTTATGCGCTCACCTCCGCCTCCAACAAGGCGGCCGGTGTGATCGACGGCCTCACCCTGGAGCTGAAGCAGACCGGCAGTTCGAACCTGACGCTGAGCCGTGACACCGACAAGATCAAGGAGTCGGCAGAATCCTTCGTCAAGGCCTACAACGATCTGCAGAAGACCTTCACCAACCTGCGTAATGGCGATCTTAAGGGTGACAGCACCGTGCTGAGCATCCAGCGTCAGCTGCGTGGCGCAATCAATACCGAACCGACCGGGCTCACCGGCAGTTACACCGCGTTGTTCAGCGTTGGTATCAGCACCAACGCCAAGACCGGTGAACTGGAGTTTGATGCGAGCGATTTCGAGGCAGCCCTGGACGCGGACTTCTCCGGCGTGGCGGACCTGTTCGCCAATGATGATCAGGGCTATGCCTTCCGCTTCGAATCGCTGGCCGATTCGCTGCTGGATAGCGAGGGCCTGATCGACACCCGCGAAGACGGATTGAATGATCGCATCAAGAACAACCAGTCTGAGCAGTTGAAAATGGAATATCGCCTGGAACTGCGTGAAAAAGCATTGCGATCCCAGTATGCCGCCCTGGACAGCCTGGTCGGTCGCTTGAACAGTACCAGTCAGTTCCTGTTTCAGCAGCTAGGCTAGGTGGTGACAAGAGGCAGATTTTTTATTCAAGAAATCCGGCCGGCAACCGTTACCAAGAACAGCAATCAAACCTCATCCGAGTAGCATAAAATGAGTTATTCCAATAAGCGCAAGGGTGCCAATCAGTACGGTAGGATCGCCGCAGAGTCGGAGGCCGGCTTCGCCAGTCCGCACCGCTTGGTGCAGATGCTCATGGAAGGCGCCTTGGACAAGATTGCTACGGCGAAGGGTTTCATGGTCCGCAAGGATTACGCCGGCAAGAGCCAGCACATCAGCTGGGCCAGCTCGATCATCAACGGTCTGTGCACCAGCCTCGACGTGCAGGCGGGCGGCGAGATCGCCGCCAATCTAAACGACCTGTACGCCTACATGAATCGCCGCCTGATCGATGCCAATGTGCAGAACGATGTGGCCATCCTCGACGAGGTCAGCGGCCTGTTGAGCGAGATCAAGTCCGCCTGGGATGCCATGCCCGAGGACGTACGCCACGGTTCCGGTAGCGCAGGCGCCAAGGCGCCGGCGACGGTCTGAGATGATGGTCGCGCAACGCCACCAACTGCTCGACCAGGCACTCCAGCTCAGCCAGCGCATGGCGGAGCTGGGCGCGAATGGTGAATGGCAGCAGGTGATCGATCTTGAGTCCCAGCGCAGCGCCGTGCTGAACAGCGCCTTCGATGTCGCGGCCAAGGCCGATGAGGCCACCGCGCGGCAGATTCATGCCATCCTGGCGGTGGACAAGCAGTTGCTGAATCTGGGTGTCGTCGCGCGGGACGAGGCGGCGGCCGAATTGGGTCAGATGCAGCGTGGCCGCAAGGTCAAACAGGCCTATCGCAGCGCCGGCGTCTGATCGCCACCCGCCCTCAGCCGACCAGGATCAGTTCCAGCGCCGCCTTGCTGCCGAAGTAGGCCAGCGCCAGCACCGCAAAACCCGCCAGGGTCCAGCGGATCGCCATACGCCCGCGCCAGCCGAAGCGGTAGCGTCCCCATAGCAACACCCCGAATACCAGCCACGAGGCGATGGATAGCACCGTCTTGTGCGCCAGGTGCTGGGCGAACATGTCTTCGAGGAACAGGAAGCCGCTGATCAGCGCCAGTCCAAGCAGCACGAAACCGATGCTGATCATCTCGAATAGCAGTGCCTCCATGGTCTGCAGCGGCGGCAGGGCGCGTACGAAGCCGCCCGGCTGATGGCGGTGCAGCTTGGCGTCCTGCACGGCCAGCAGCACCGCCTGCACCGCTGCCAGGGTCAGCAGGCTGTAGGCCAGCAGCGACACCAGTACATGCAGCTTCAGTCCCAGCGGGGCATCCGGGGCCAGCAATCGCACCGCCGGGTAGCGCACAGACAGAGCCACGCTGATGGCGGCAACCGGCAGCAGCAGGATGCCCAGGTTCTCGATGGGGCGGCGGATGGCGGTGGCCAGCAGCAGCAGCGCCACCAGCCAGGCCGACAGGCTCATGGCGTTGAAGAAGCTGAGATTCAGCCCGCCCTCGGTGACCAGGGTCTGGGCCAGCAGCAGGGTGTGCAGCAGCACGCCGCCCAGGCCCAGGCCGATGCCCAGCCTGCGTGGCGGACGGCGCTTGTCCCGGGCGGTGAATAGCCGCAGACCGGTGGTGAAGCCGCCGGCGAGATAGAGCAGGGCGGCAGGGAGGGCGAGAAGGCTGGCGTTCATGGCCAAGGATAATCGCACAAGCCACCTTCGCCCGGAAGCGGCCCCGCCCAGTGTTGCCGCTTCCGTTATACTGCGCCGACCATTTGCCGAGTTGTTCACGCCGATGTTCGAGAATCTTACCGACCGCCTCTCCCGTACCCTGCAGAACCTGCGGGGCCAGGGCCGCATCACCGAAGACAACGTCAAGGACACCTTGCGGGAGATCCGCATGGCGCTGCTGGAGGCGGATGTCGCCCTGCCGGTGGTGCGCGAGTTCGTCGACCGGGTCAAGGCAAAGGCCGTCGGCGAAGAGGTCACCAAGAGCCTGACGCCGGGCCAGGTGCTGGTGAAGATCGTCAACGACGAGCTGGTCGCGGTGATGGGCGAGGCCAACGAGGGCCTCAACCTGGCCGCCCAGCCGCCGGCGGTGGTGATGATGGCCGGCCTGCAGGGCTCGGGTAAGACCACCAGCGTGGGCAAGCTGGCGCGCTTCCTCAAGGAGCGCGAGAAGAAGAAGGTGATGGTGGTCAGCTGTGACGTCTACCGTCCTGCTGCCATCGAGCAGTTGAAGACCCTGGCTGCCGAGGTGGGCGCCGAGTTCTTCCCCAGCTCGCCCGACCAGAAGCCCCAGGACATCGCCCGCGCCGCGCTGGCTCAGGCTAAAAAATCCTTCGCCGACGTGCTGATCGTCGATACCGCCGGCCGGCTGCACATCGACGACGCGATGATGGCCGAGATCAAGGCACTGCACGCCGATATCGATCCGGTGGAGACGCTGTTCGTGGTCGATGCCATGACCGGCCAGGACGCCGCCAATACCGCCAAGGCCTTCAACGAGGCGCTGCCGCTGACCGGCGTGATCCTCACCAAGACCGACGGCGATGCCCGTGGCGGCGCCGCGCTGTCCATCCGCCAGATCACCGGCAAGCCCATCAAGTTCATGGGCGTGGGCGAGAAGACCACCGCCCTCGAGCCGTTCCACCCGGACCGGGTCGCCTCGCGCATCCTCGGCATGGGCGACGTGCTGTCGCTGGTGGAGGAAGTCAGCCGCAAGGTCGACCAGAAGGAGGCTGAGAAGCTCGCCAAGAAGGTCATGCAGGGACAGGGTTTCACCCTGCAGGACTTCAAGGAACAGATCGAGCAGATGAACAAGCTCGGCGGCATGGGCGCGATGATGGACAAGCTGCCGGGCATGGGAAAGATTCCGGATGCGGTGAAGGCGCAGGCCGGCGACAAGGAGATGGGCAAGCTGGTCGCCATCATCAATTCCATGACCGTCCACGAGCGGGCCTTTCCCGCCGTCATCAAGGGCTCGCGCAAACGTCGAATCGCGCAAGGTTCCGGTACCCAGGTGCAGGATGTGAACAAGCTTTTGAAGCAGTTCACACAAATGCAGAAGATGATGAAGAAAATGAAGGGTGGGGGCCTCAGCAAGATGATGCGGGGTCTGAAGGGCCGGATGGGCCCGGGCGGCGGTATGCCACCCGGTGGCATGCCCCCCGGCGGTTTTCCTTTTTAAGCTGGAGTCTACGGCGGGATAAATCCGTGAGATCAGGGCGTGTAGTGCCTGGGGCCGGCCTCGGGTGCTGCGGTCTGGTGTGGCTGCTGTTGATGGCCCCGGCGTATGCGGCTGGCCCTCCCCAGGATGCAGATCAGGAACTGCAGCAACTGCTTGAACAGACCCAGAGTCAGCTGGAAGCGGTAGGCCGGCATGCCGATGCGGCCGCCGCCGAACTGGTGACGCTGCGCCAGCGACTGGCCGAGGCCGAGCAGCAGAATCAACGCCAGGCCGCTCAGATCGAGCGCTTGTCGCGGCAGTTGCAGGGGCTGGGGCCCCAGCTACCCGATGAACGGTTGCGCTGGCGCCAGATACTGTTTCAGGATTTGGGACGGCGGCTGCCGGACTCCCCCGTTGCCCGGGTGGACGGACAACAGCTGCTGATCCCTACCGACCCGGTGTTCGTATTCGGTACCGGCGAGCTGGGCGAGGAAGGCCGGGATCGCCTGTTGCCGGTGGCCCGGGCACTGGTGGCGGCACTCGATACCCTGCCGCCGGATCTGGACTGGCGGCTGGAGGTGGCGGGGCACACGGACCGTCGACCGCTGCGGGGCAACGCCCGTTTTCCAAGTAATTGGGAGCTGTCCGCCAGCCGCGCGGTGGCGGTGCTGCGCTACCTGCACGAGCAGGGCGTGGCCAGCCCGCGCTTGGTCGCGGCGGGCTATGCGGCCACGGTCCCGCTGGACCCGGCCATCAACAAGGCGGCCCACCGGCGCAACCGCCGGGTTGAGATCCGCCTGGTGTTTCCCTGAGGGACTTTAGCCGGGACTAAATTAGGGCTTCACTTTCGGCTCGATTTCCGTAAAATGCCTCGTTTACCTGCGCCCGGTTGAGGGGCGTGTGTGCGATTTCAACGATTTTATAAGGTTCGAACATGGTTTCGATTCGTCTTTCCCGCGGTGGCGCCAAGAAGCGTCCTTTCTACCACCTGGTGGTTAGCGACGTGCGTACCTCCCGCGACGGCCGCTACATCGAGCGCCTCGGCTTCTTCAACCCCATCGCTACCGGCGCTGAGGAAAAGCTGCGCGTAGACCTGGGCCGCATCGACCACTGGGTCGGCCACGGTGCCCAGATGACCGAGCGCGTGGCCAGCCTGGTCAAGCAGGCTCGCAAGGCTGCCGTCGCCGCTTAATCGGCAACGGTCGGTCGCGGGGAGGTCCGCCCAGGTGAGCCGGTCCCGCGACCCACAGCAAGCGCAAAACGCCGAGGGTGACGATACGAATTTCGTCACCCTCGGTCGCGTTTCCAGCCTCTACGGTGTGCGTGGCTGGGTCAAGGTCCACTCGGACACCGACCCGCGCGACAACATCGTCAGCTACAACCCCTGGTATCTGAACCGGGGCAAGGGCTGGGAGATGTGCCAGTTGGAGGGCGGCAAGGCCCACGGCAAGAGCGTGGTGGCCAAGCTGCCCGATTGCGATGACCGCGATGCCGCCGCCGAGTGGGTCGGCGCCCTCATCGCGGTGCGCCGTGACCAGCTGGACGATCAGCTGATTGACGGCGAGTTCTACTGGGCCGACCTGGAAGGACTCGAGGTGGTGACCACCGAGGGCGTGGTGCTGGGCAAGCTCGATCATCTGTTCGAGACCGGCGCCAACGACGTGATGGTCATCAAGGGCGACCGCGAAAGACTGGTGCCCTACCTGTGGGAACAGGTGGTGAAGGCGGTGAGCCTGGAAGACCGCCGCATGGTGGTGGACTGGGACCCCGAGTTTTAAGGGGGCAGGCGATGCGCTTCGACGTCATCACCCTGTTTCCTGAGATGTTCGAGGCCAGCCGTCAGGGCGTTACCGGGCGGGCCATCGAACGGGGCCAGGTGGGTTTGCAGTTGTGGAACCCCAGGGACTACACCCACGACGTGCATCGCACCGTGGATGACCGGCCCTACGGCGGCGGTCCCGGCATGGTGATGAAGGTGGAGCCGCTACGTGCGGCCATCCTGGATGCCAAGGCCGCGGCCCCGCAGAGCAAGGTGATTTACATGAGCCCGCAGGGCCGGCCGTTCACACAGGCGGCGGCCCAGCAGATGAGCGAACAGCCAGGCTTTATCCTGCTGGCGGGGCGCTACGAGGGCATCGACGAACGGCTGATCGAGGCCTACGTCGACGAAGAGTGGTCCATCGGCGACTACGTGCTGTCCGGCGGCGAGCTGCCGGCGATGGTGCTGATGGACACGCTGATCCGGCTGCTGCCGGGCGTGCTGGGTCATGCCGACTCGGCGGTGGAAGATTCGCATGTGGATGGTCTGTTGGACTGTCCGCATTACACTCGGCCCGAGGAGATCGAGGGCCGGACGGTACCTGAGGTTTTATTGTCAGGTAACCACAAGGCCATTCGTGAATGGCGGCTGATGCAGGCCCTGGGACGCACCTGGTTGCGCCGCCCGGACCTGTTGGAAGGTCGCCCTCTGACGGATGAAGAACAAGGTCTGTTAGACCAATTTATTCGCACCCATAAGGGTGCCTGATGAAATAGGAGCAAGGGCGATGAGCAACATCATCCAGCAACTCGAAGCCGAGCAGATGAACAAGGACGTGCCGTCTTTCGGCCCGGGTGACACCGTCGTGGTGCAGGTGAAGGTCAAGGAAGGCGATCGTGAGCGTCTGCAGGCCTTCGAAGGCGTTGTCATCGCCAAGCGCAACCGCGGTCTGAACTCCGCGTTCACCGTGCGCAAGATCTCCAACGGCGAAGGCGTCGAGCGTGCCTTCCAGACCTACAGCCCGATGGTCGACAGCATCGAGGTCAAGCGCCGCGGTGCCGTGCGTCGTGCCAAGCTGTACTACCTGCGTGGTCGTACCGGCAAGGCCGCCCGCATCAAGGAAAAGCTCTAAGCGCTTGTGCCTTGACGCGATGAGAGCCGCCGCCTCCCCTGGGACGCGGCGGCTTTTTCGTGTCCGCTCGAAACGCTGCTCAGTCGATCACCTTGATATCGCCAATGAAGTCGATGCTGATGCGATCAGCCGCCACCGGGCGGAACCAGTTGTCGGCGAAGGCCCGGTGGTCCGGGTGCTGGCGATAGAAATCCACCACGGCCGGGTGGCAGAAGCGGATGTGCCAGGAACAGCTGTAGCGTGCGTCTTGCTGGAGTGCCTTGCCGGTGAACACCTCCCGCACCCCGGGTATTTGCGATAGCACCTGCCGGCCCTCAGCCATCAGGGCGTCCACGTCGGCGCCCTGGTGGTCGACGTTGTAGATGATGCTGTGGTCCACGGGCTGCCAGGGCGTGCAGCAGGCCAGCAGGTCGGCGGCCCGGTCTGCCGATCCCCAGACCTCGATGCAGCGTTCCATCTCAGCGCACATGGCGTCCTGGATGCCCGCCACCAGTTGGGTGTAGCCCTTGGCGCCGGAGGCAACGTTGTCCTGGATGCGTTGGCCGGCGGCGTCGGCCAGGGCGGTGTAGTAGTTGATCTTGGTGACGCCGTTGTCGATCAAGCGGCGAAACTGGTCGTCGGACAGGCCGGTGCCACCATGGATCACCAGCGGGACGCCTGCCGCCACGTTGATCTCGGCCAGCCGCTCGAAGTCCAGCTGGGGGTCGCCCTGCATGCGTCCATGCACCGTGCCGACGGACACCGCCAGGCAGTCGACGCCGGTGCTCTGGACGAATGCGCGCGCCTCCTCCGGCGAGGTGTAGATGACGTCGCCGGGGTGGCGCTCGGCGTCCTCCCCCTCCACGCCGGCCACGTAGCCCAGTTCGCCCTCCACGGTCACGCCGCAGCTGTGAGCCATGGCGACGACCTCGGCAGTGCGTGTGACGTTGTCGTCGAAGGGCAATTGGGAGGCGTCCACCATGACGCCGTTGCAGCCCAGGTTGAAGTCGAAATAGCCGAAGTGAGACTCGGCCAGACTCAGGATCACTGGCGATTGCTTATGCTCCGCCGCCGCGATGATTGCGGCGAGAAAATCCAGGCTGGCCAAGTCGAAGGCCGGTATTGCATAACCATGCCGGTAGGCGTGTCCAAGCATGTCGGTCATGTTCACGAGTGCCATCTTGCAGTTCTCTGAAGCCGGTATCGCGGCAAGTGTCGGTCAGATGATTCATAAGCAGAAATTGGATTTAATTATTTTATCTTTCAGGTTTCGTTTATTGTTCGTCGAATGACGGCCCACTGTTTTCATCCGGGCATTGGCCCAGTGTCGAGCATCCCCTAAGATCAGCAACCGTGAACACACCGACCTCTTTTTACTGGCACGACTACGAGACCTGGGGCGCCACGCCCCGTCTGGATCGCGCCGCGCAGTTTGCCGGCATCCGCACCGATCTGGATTTCAACGTCATCGGCCGGCCGCTGATGATCTATGCCCAGCCGGCGGACGATTTCCTGCCGCATCCTGAGGCCTGCTTCGTCACCGGCCTGACACCGCAGGAGTGCCGGGAAAAGGGCGTGCCGGAGGCGGAGTTCTTCAAGGTCATTCACGAGGAACTGGCCCGGCCGGGCACCTGCGCGCTGGGCTACAACACCCTGCGCTTCGACGATGAGGTCACCCGTTACGGCTTTTACCGCAACTTCATCGACCCCTATGCCCGCGAGTGGCAGAACGGCAATTCCCGCTGGGACCTGATCGACGTGGTGCGTCTGACCCGGGCGCTGCGGCCCGAGGGCATCGAGTGGCCGACCCGCGAGGACGGCGTGACCAGCTTCAAGCTGGAGCATCTGACCACCGCCAACGGCATCGCCCACGAGGGCGCCCACGACGCCCTGTCCGACGTGCATGCCACCATCGCCCTGGCAAGGCTGATCAAGGAAAAGCAGCCCAAGCTGTTCGACTACGCCTTCAGCAACCGCGACAAGCGCGCCCTGGCCAGGATGCTGGACGTGCGCGCCAAGCGCCCGCTGCTGCATGTATCGGGCAAGTACCCTGCGGCGCTGGGCCATATCGCCGCCGTGGTGCCCCTGGCGTTGCACCCGACCAACAAGAACGAGGTCATCGTCTATGACCTGCGGGTGGATCCTGAGCCACTGCTGACCCTGGACGCCGATGCCATCCGCGAACGCATGTTCACCCGCAGTGAGGACCTGCCCGAGGGTGAGGTGCGTATCCCGCTCAAGACCATCCGTCTCAACCGGGCACCCGTGGTGGTGCCCATGAGCACGCTGACCGATGCTGCCCGCGTGGAATGGCAGCTGGACGCCGAGGCCGAGGCCCGTCATCTGCTGACGCTGCAGCAGGCGACGGGGCTGGAGCATAAGCTGGCCCAGGTATTCGGCCAGCGGGACTTCGAGCCCGTCACGGATCCGGACCTGGATCTGTATGGCGGCTTCCTGTCCGATGCCGACCGGCGCCTGTGTGATCAGGTGCACCGTGCGGCTCCGGACGAACTGGCGCGGCTGCACCCGCCCTTCGAGGCCGCCAAGCTGCATGAGCTGCTGTTCCGCTACCGCGCGCGCAACTGGCCGCAGACGCTGACGGCAGCTGAAAAGAGCCGTTGGGAAGAATACCGGCGCGAGCGGGTGATGGACCCGGCGCTGGGGATCAGCCTGCCGGACTATCGCAGGAAGCTGTCGCAGCTGGCGATCGATCCCGGCCTCAACGACGAACAACGCGCCCTGGTGGGCGCGCTGATCGACTGGCCGGCGGAGATCGGACTCTAGCAGCCTGTCGGACTTAGGATCGAGCTACTGCGGAAAAGCCATTTTGGCCGATAGTTTCGATCCTTCTCGTCAAATAGCGACGGCTATTCTCCTCGAACGATCGAAACTCTCGCCTCAAACTGGCTTTCCCTCGCTACGATCGCCTAACTCCGACAGGCTGCTAGCTCAGTCCTCGGGCAGCCACTCGTTGAGGGCCTCGACGATCTGGCGCGCCTGGTCCGGGCTGGAGATGTTGAACTTGGACTTCTGCTGGTACTCGCCGTTGCGCTTCTGGTAGCGGCGGATGGTGTACTTGTCCTTGCTGTATTCCTGCTTGCCTTCATTCCAGTCCTGATAGCGAAACAGGATGGTGGTCCAGGCCCCCTTGGACAGGATCTTCTTGTCCAGCTCCTTCATCACCTCAACGCCGCCGTCGACGTAGTTGACTGTCAGTTCATCCGGTGTGCTTGCCATGGTTGTCGTCCGATGCTGTGGGGCTTGGCCCGAAAGGCGCGACCTTAGCAAAGCCCTGCGGGCGGTGTCACGCCGGGGTTGCGTATGCCGCCGGAAAGACCGGCTCGAGGCTAAAGAACCCCGCCGACAGGCCGATGCAGGGTCAGGTCGGACATGCGTCCAGCAAATTAACCAAAAGTAAGCCATAAGGCGGAGAGAGCACCATGGCCAGAGAATTCGCTGAGGTACAGGCGGAAGACTTTTCCAAGATCACCATTGAGCGCATGCCGCATCAGGAGATCGAGATGGCGCTGATCGCGATCGGTGGCGGCGGGGTGCGTGGCACCCAGTTCAAGACCGACGTGGTACGCGCTGCCGGCTGGAACGGCGAGCGGCTGGCCACCTACGCCGGCAAGCCGGAGAAGGCCGCGGCGGCCTTCAACAAGATCCGCGCGGTGTTGGCCGAGACCGATGAGCAGGATCAGGTCATGGACAAGCTGAAGGTGGACTGAGCAAGGGCAGAGGTAGGCATCCGTGCCGCCCGAGGCAACTCGGGCGGTTTTTTATTGGGCCGGGTTTGCTGATTCCCCGTTGGCCTGTGCCCCGTAGCGCATCAACAGGGATGCCATCTCCCGTTGATTTGCCTGTCTGGCCAGGGTCAGGGCGGTAACGCCCTGGGCGTCACGCACGTTGACGTCGGCACCGGCGTCCACCAGGTGGCGGGCCAGCCGCAGATGGCCGCCGCGCACCGCCAGCAGCAGGGGCGTGTCGCCGGTGCTGCTACGGGCCTCGGGATTGGCGCCCAATTTAACCAGGTAGCGCACCACGTCGCGGTCGGGGTTGCCGGTGCGCGCCGCTTCCAGCAGCAGGGCATCGGCGTCCAGTTTGGCGCCGTGGCCGATCAGCACGTCGGCCGCCTGGGTGCGGCCGGCCAGGATGGCCAGTTGCAGTGCCGTATGGCCGTTGGCGTCCGGGGCATCGACCTGCACCCCATGCTCCAGCAGCTTGCGTACCACCACCACATTGCCCTTGGCGGCGGTGACGTGCAGTGGGCGCTGGCCCGACGGGTCCGGGGCCTCCAGATCGCTGCCCCAGTACATGTGACGTTCAAGCTGGTCGATGTCGCCGCGGGACACGGCAAGGCTCAGCGGGATGCTGGGACGCTCGGGTTCACCGCAGGCGATCAGCAGCAGGGATGACAGGAGCAGGACGGTGACGGTACGCATCATGGGGTCGGGTCGTGTCAGCGGCGGGGTTGGCCCATCTTAGCAAATGGCCGCCGCTATGATGGCGTGCTAACGTGCGGCCCCATGATAACCAAGCTGCTGTTCACCTTTGCCGTCATTGCCGGCGTCATTCTGTTGGTCAAGTTTCGTCGGCGAGTGCCCCAGCAGGCCCAAGCACCGGTGCCGGACGAGACCGCCCAGGGATTTCGCTGGCTGGCGCTGGCGGCGGTGGGGCTGATGATCATCGGTTCCGCCTTCTTCATCTGGCAGACCTGGCGCGATGCCAGCGAGGTGCTGGTGCTGAACGTGGTCGACACCCGCAGCGGCAAGATCACCGAATATCAGGCTTACCGCAGCGATCTGGACGGGCGCAGTTTCCGGACCCTGGATGGCCGGCGTATCACCCTGGCCGAGACCGAGCGGCTGGAGGTTAGGGACTAGTCTTCGTCCAGCGGTGGGCCAAAGTTGAAGGCCACCGACAGGCGGGTGTCGTTGCTGCGATTCTCCTCCACCTCATGGGGCATCTGCGGCGGAAACATCAGCAGCATGCCGGCCTCGGGCTGGATGCGGATTGCCTGTTCACCCTGCCAAAGCACCAGCCGGCCGGATCCGGCTGGCACCTGGATGTAGTACACCGCCGACAGCAATTCGTCGTCCTCTTCATGGGCGTGCAGGCTGGTGCGATGCCCTGGCCCCATCTCGTTGAACCAGAATCCCCAGCGCAGTTCCTCACGCCCCAGCACCGCGCGCGCCTGGGCCAGCACCCACTCGGATAACGCCTGCATACTGGGGAGCAGGGCGGCGGGCACGTAGGTGTTCTCGAAACGGCCGTGCAGGGCGTGGGTTTGATAGACATCGGGGTGGTCGCGCACCGCATCCAGTTCCAGGGCCAGGGCGGCGTTAAGCGCATCGGCGTCGGCCAGCCTGGCCTGTCGCAACTCGGGTAGTTCGGGGTGCTGCTGGGTGGCGTGACTCATCGTGACAACGGGGTTTGCGGACAGTGTTCAAGGCCGCCGGTCAGGCGGGTGCAGCCCGCGGCGGGTGGTACATCCGGTCTTCGGCAGGCAGCGACGATGCCAAGCAACACGAACAACGCAGTGATCAACCAGACCGGACGCATGAGGCGCATGGTGCGTGCAGTCTGCCGGGCACGCAAGATTCAGGCAAAAAGAAACCCGGTCTCCACGTCAGGAGGCGACCGGGTCAATGGCGAGTTGGGGGACTCGCCTTGTGCCGAGGAGGAAATCAGGCCGCGAGGCTAAGGGCCCCTGCGGCGGATTGGGCGTCTATATTGCTGTGGGCGGCCACGGCAGCTGCGGGATTTTCAGCCAGCTGCTGCTTGAAGCGTTCCAGAGTGGCACGGGCGTCCTCGCTGGTCTGGATGCGGGTATCGGCTGACGCCGCCGCCGGACGGCTGGTCAGGGTTACGCTGTCGTCGCGTGCGGGCGCGGCGGCTTTCTGTTCGGCCTTGGCGCTCGTGCCCTGGCGGTTGTCGGGCTGGCGGGTGTCACGGGTCGTTGGCGTCGTGAAATTGGCGTTGTTGATAGGGCCTGTCATGCTAGTTTCTCGCGCTGTGATGGGGTTTTGACGAAAGGCACCCCATACTGCCCAATGTGTAGAAGGACAGGCAGCTTACGTGCCAACTTCAGTCAGGTGTGTCAACCGGCAGGGGTCTGGGCCGTTATCCGGAACCAGCGGGTGCCATACCTCACAGCATAGACAATCTGGAACGAAGTTCATGGTCGGAACAAGATCAAAATTCTTAATCTGTGTTTTCCTTGGCGTGTTGATGCCCGTGGCACAGGCGACACCGACCGAGACCCTGAGCTATCGGATCTATTACAAGGGCTGGCTGTCAGCCATGCAGGAACTGCCCATCGCCGAGGCCCGGCTGGTCACCGAGCAGGCGGAGGCCGGGCGTCTGGAGGTCAGCACCCTGAGCCTGTCCTCGGCGGCCCACGAGGTGGTTGATTCGCTGTATCCGATCCGCTACCGGCTGCGTTCCCTGTATGACCCGCAGGCCGGCCAACTGGTCGCCATGGAGCGCTTCAAGCGCACCCGCAAGGTCAAGCACGACCTGGCCTGGGTGGATAAGTTGACCGGGCGTCTGCATTACCTGCGTGCCGACGGCAACAGGCCGGCTGCGGCGTTACCGGCCCGCCTGCAGCCCTGGTTGGCCGATAGTGTGTTTGCCGAGTCCGACCAGGATGCCGTGCCGGTACCGGCCGGTTTGCTCGATCGCCTGACCCTGCTGCAGACCGTGCGCCAGCAGATCCCGGCGGCCGGTCAGGTGCTTATGCTGCCGGTGACCGATGGTCCCAAGACCTTCCGCTACCAGGTGCGGCTCGATGGTGTCGAACGGCTGGCTATCGCGGGCCGCCAGTGGCCGACCTGGCGGCTGCGGGTGGAAGGCTACGAGCAGCGCCCGGGAGAGGCGCCCAGCGAGGAGGCCGATCATGCACCGATCCTGCTGTGGCTCAGCCAGGATGCCGAGCGCCTGCCGTTGCGTTTTCACATCGATCACAGCGTGGGCGGCTTCACGGTGGAATGGGCGCCCGGCGATCTGCCGGTGGCGGTGGCCCTGGACGCGCCGATCTCGCCATCCGGCAATGCCTGGGTGGACGAGGGCTGAGTTTTACAGTTCCCGCAGTACCCGCAGCCCCAGGTTGACGTCCAACTCGTCCCGCAGCCGCGGGCGACGGGAGGCGCTGCGGGCGAGCACCGCGGCATCGAACCAGGAGCCGCCCTTGACCACGATCCATTTGCCGCGTCCGCCCGGGCGGGCCGGCTTGTGGTTGTCGGTCCAACTGCTGCAGGTGAATTCCCACATGTTGCCGTGCATGTCGTGCAGGCCCCAGGTATTGGCCGGGCGGCCGCCCGCCGGCAGGGCGCTGTTGAGCGGAAAGCAGCGGGGCAGGAAGAAGCGCCGTTTCTGACGCGCCTCCTCGTAGGGCAGGGTGGCGTCGAAGTGCACCTCGCGACAGCTCACCGAGTCGCCGTAGTGAAAGGCGCTGGTGGTGCCGGCGCGGCAGGCGTATTCCCATTCCGCCTCGGTGGGCAGGCGGTAGCGGTGACCGGTCAGGGCGCTCAGCCAGCGACAGTAGTCCTCGGCGTCCGCGGTGCGGATGTTCATTACCGGCAAGTCGCCCCTGGCCACGATCAGGTCGGAACGCCAGCGCCAGCCGGTGTCCCGGGCGTAGAGCTCGAATTCGTCCGCGGTGATGGTGCAGCGGCTCAGCGCGAAGGGCCGGTCGAGGTGACGGTAGTGCAGTGGAGCCTCGTCGGGTCGGTGGCCGAATTCGCCGGGGGGCGAACCCATCTCGAAGCCGCCGGCGGGGATCACCATCATCTCGGGTCCGCTGCCGGCGTCGGCCAGGGGGTCGCGAAAGGCCACCGACAGCCCCAGCGCGGCCGCCGTGTCCCACTGCAATTGCAGTCGTTGTTGTTCGCTAAGGTCCGGAAGGAAGGGGAGTTCCGAGACGCCTTCGGCCGCCGCATGGGCGGGCTTGTACTGATCCTGCATGGGGTGAATTATGCGCCGCCGCCATCGGCTGCGGCAATGCTGCCGGCGCGCCAGCCGATCACCTGGCGCAGGTAACGGCGCAGGGCGCGATGCTGGAAGTCCGTTGCAGACCAGGGCCGGCCGCGTTTGCTGCGACCGGCCCGCGGCAGATAAACCCAGCCAAGCTGTGGACCGGCAGCGGTGTTGAGGGTGACGCGCCGGCGCCGGTATTCGCGACCTTCATAGTGATCCAGGCGGGCCAGTTCGCGGCGATGGTTGAGCCAGTAGCAGCAGCCGATGACCTGGCTGTCGGCCTGGGGCCACAGGCCGGGGTAGTCGCGGCCGCGCAGCCTGGCGCATTGGTAGCCGTCGAGTGTGGCGGGAATGGGGCGTGCCTGCCGTCCGATCACCGCGGCCATCAGGCGAGGCTCCATCAGGGTGCCGTAACAGAACAGCGGCTGGCGCATTCAGTCTTCTGCGAGTTGGATCTGGCTGATGTCGGGTATAGGCCTGGCGGGCTTGTCCTGCACGCAGTCCGACAGATCGCCGCTGTTGGCTGGCTGCGCGGACAGCTGGCTGATATCGATGTCAGCCGGCGGGGCGGGCGGGGTGTCGTCCAGCGGGTGTTCAGGGGCGTCCAGGGCCATGTGGCCGATATCCGGGATGGGTGCGGCGGTAACCGGCACTGCGCAGTCTTCCAGGGAGCCGGTATTGGCCGGCAGCAGCTCGGGTTCGCTGCCGGATGGACTGGCCGGTGTCGCGTCCTCAGTGGGTGTGGCCGGCTGGGGCGCTGCCTCGGCGCTGGCAGATATGGGCCGGATCTCCAGCAGCGCGCCGGCCTTGCGGAAGGCGGCCCGATAGCGGCCGGCCGTGTCCATGTCCACGCCCTGCTTGATGCGCACGGCCTGGCCGCTGAACAACTGCTCCAGCGCCTGGCCCTGTAGCTTGAACTGGGCGCCCAGCCACTGCTTGACCGCCTCGGGGGCATGGTCGGGCAGCAGCTCGCCGGCGAAATAGATGTCGAAACGTTCCTGGGACACGATGGACCTCCTGAGCCTCACGTTAGCCGCTGGCCGGTGCGCTGCCAAGGGCCGGGACAAGGTTACAGGGTGCCCAGGGTGTATGTTGCGTACGGCGTCCTATAGTTGAGGGGTAGGCTGCAGCCTGCGGCCTTTACCGAGGGGGGTGTGTCATGCGCAGACGGTTGTACTTTGTGCTGCCGGATCTGAGGTCGGCAGACACCATTCAGCGGGAATTGTTGCTGGCAAGGATAGACGCCGGCCACATTCACTTTCTTGCCCGGGATGGCATCAACCTTGGCCAGCTGTCGGTGGCCAACCTGTTACAACGCAGTGATCTGATTCATGGTCTGGAGATCGGCCTGGTGGCGGGCGGCCTGACCGGCCTGCTTACCGGACTGGGCATTGCCCTGTACCCGGAGTTCGGCAGTACCGTCGGCATGGGTGCGGCATTGTTGCTGGCGGTGTTCGGCGCCCTGGTGGGCGCCTGGGCATCGGGCATGATTGCGGTGAGCCTGCCCAACAGCCGGCTGAAGGGCTTCCAGCAGGCCATCGACGCCGGGCGCATCCTGCTGATGGTTGATGTTCCCTATCGACGGGTGGCGGAGATCCGCGGCTTGATCGAGTCCCATCACCCCGAGGCGCGGATCGGCGGCGAGGACAATCATATCCCGGCCTTTCCCTAAGGCTTCAATGCACGGAATGTGTGGATCGTCCACGCGCCTGCCGCTGACCCATCATGGGCAGGCAGGCGTGGTGGGCAATCATCAGCCAGCCGCCGGTGTCGGTCTGGCGATAGATGTTTGTGGCGATCAACAGGGTCGGTTCGGCGTCACCGTCACCGGGGCGTATCGCTTCTTCCACGGTGTGTATCGCCAGGCCGTCATTCTCTAGGCGTTGCAGCAGGCGGTACTGTACCTGCGGCGCCTTGGCCTGGCCGAAGATCTCCCCCCAGCTTTGCAGCACCGCCTCAGCACCCTGCAGCAACGGGCCGCCCGGGTGGATGCAGGTGCTCTGTGGACTGTCGTCCCAAACCCGGGTCATGGCTTGTAGATCGCAGAGTTCGAAGGCGCGATAAAAGGCGGCCTCGGCGCTGTCGGCATTGCTGTGCGGGGTCATGGGGAGTCCTGCCGGGTGATATTGGGCCAGCTTAGCCGGATTGCCGGTTGGCAATAAACCGGTCCTTTGCGGGGCTGCGCTAGACTGGCGGAGACGTCAGGAGAGTTCGCCATGTCCCGCAACGACACCATAGGCCCTATCTGGGTATTTGACGAATCCCGCCTTGAACAGGCGCTGATGGCTTATCAGGCCGAGGCGCTGGCTGCTTATCCGCAACAGGAAGCGCGCATCATGACCACCGTCGCGGCGATGCGTGACTTCCTGCTGTCTGAGCAGGCCGCAGGTTTGCGCATGCGGTTGGGGAAGGATCAGTGAGAATGTGGCTTGGAGGGGGTGTCGGGCGGCGTATCGACGTGCTTGTCGGCAGGTGGAGTCGGCGGGCGTGGACGCGGGCGTGGCGGCAGCATGTGCTTGCGACGTATGTCCCTGAGGCTGCCGATGCCGCCGATAATGGCGGCCAGACCGAGTAACAGCAGGATGATGAGCGCAGGTTCGGCGGCGTCCTTGCCCGCTGCCTGAGCCCAGCCAGGCAGTATCCACAACAGCAGAAAGCTGTTTCCGCACCGCATGATCTCGCTCCGTATTGCCGAGGTCTTCGTGTTGCTGTCTTTCCCCGAAGCAAATTCTGAGCCGGGCAAGAAAAGCCCAGTTAATTCATGGCTTTATGTTTTTCCTGCAAGACAACCCGGGCTGGCCTGTAAAGGGTCTTGACGATGTATGCCTGGCAGCGTGTGGAAATGAAGTGAATTTTGTCACATGGCGCCGGGGTGACCGGGCGGTCACAAGGTCTTGCTGTCCCGGCAGTCATCGCTTCGGCAGCGTAAGGGGCGTGGCTCCCCGTTTTTGGTATTTGAGGGTGTCGGACGCCAGGTGCAGGAAAAACCATCCGTGTCGCGGGCGATGAAGCAGGGGCGACGAGGGCGGTGCCGCAACTGCTCAGCGTCATCTCGTGCATTGCCTCGGCACCGTAGATCGCTACTACGTCTGGTGAAGAATCCTTGTCGCCGGACGCTAACCCAACTACGGGAGAAACAAACACAAGAGAAGCAATGATTCCCGACAACCTGACCATCCCAGTAGCTGTCATCGGCATGGCCGTGCTCACGGTGATAGCAGCAGGCCTGTTCTCGTCCTATCAGCGCGGTCAGGCCTACAAGCGGCTGCGTCTGCAACGATTGATGCAGGGCATCCAGCGTATCGAGGTCCTGCTGGAACAGCTGGCCGGTGTGTCCTTACCCAGGGATATCCGCGTGCTGTTGCGCCAGGACATTCATGATCGCTATCGCTTGGTGGCCCGCCTGTATGCCCGATACCCCCAGGTGGGCAACTTGATTGCTCAGAGTGAACAGCGTCGGAATGCTGAAGGCAGTGACGTGGGTAAGGTGTTGCCTGTGCCGGAGGACTATGCGGCGTTCGAGCAATGGCAGTTGGGCTTCAGCGAATTGCTGACCATTATCCAGACGGATGGGTTGCTTAGATCGCAGCCGGCTCATCTTCGCCAGCGCTATCGGGTCCAGTTGCTCGAACGCCAGGCTGAGAGCCTGTTTGGCCATTTCATGAACCAGGCAGACAAGTGCAAGGCGGATGATCGACCGTCGGTTGCCCGCAGCCAGATACAGCAGTTGACGGAACGGCTGCGCGCGTTCGAGATCAAGACCGAGCGTACCAAGGAGTTGCTGACGCAGGCCGAGGAGGCCTACCAGTACCTGCTCACCGGTGCGGCGCCGGCGGCAGGCAGCCCCGATGTCGGTGTGGCACAGGCCTAGCTGCGCGCGGTCGCCGCTGGCAGCGGCGGCAATCTCAGGGAGAGCAGCACCGCAATCGCCACCATGACGGCGGACCACCACAGGCAGGCGGCCAGTCCGGCCTCCTGGTACACCCAGCCTGACAGCACGGTGCCGAGCAGACGACCACCGGCATTGGCCATGTAGTAGAAGCCGACGTTCATGGCCACCTTGTCATGCTCCGCATAGGCCAGGATCAGGTAGGAGTGCACCGCCGAATTAAGCGCGAACAGCACCCCGAACAGCACCAGCCCCCCGACCAGCAGATCCGCTTGCCACCATGGCTGGCCCAGCGACCAGGCCAGCAATGCCGGCGCCGCTGCAAGGATCAGTCCCCAGGCCTGGGCGCTGCCGGGCCCCGGACCGTGACCGCCGCGTCTGAGCAGCCGCGGCGCGGTGGCCTGCACCATGCCGTAGCCGATGGTCCAGGCCGCCAGCAGGGTGCCTACCGCGCTGAAGGACCAGTGCAACTGGTCGTAGAGGAATACCGGCAGGGCCACCACGAACCACACATCCCGCGAGCCGAACAGGAAAAAACGGGCCGCCGACAGCCAGTTGATGGCGGCGTTCTGGGAGAACACCTGGCTGAACTTAGGCTTTGCGCGCACCACTGCGTCGCGTTTCGGCAGTAGCGCCATGGTGGCGATCAGCGCCAGCAGCAGCCCCAGGCTGAGGGCGAGCAGGGCGCCGCGGAAGCCCAGCCACTGCAACAGCCCGGCACCGAGGAAAAAGCCCAGACCCTTGAGGGCGTTTTTGGAGCCGGTCAGCAGCGCTACCCAGCGGAACAGTCGCGACGGCTGATCGCCGCTCACCAGTGCCTTCACGCCGGCCTTGGCACTCATCTTGTTGAGGTCCTTGGCGATGCCCGACAAGGCCTGTGCCGCCATCACATAGGGCACCGACAGCCACGCATCGGGCACCGTCAGCAGGGCCAGTGCCACCACCTGCATGGCCATGCCCAGGTGCTGGGTGCGATCCAGCCCGATGCGGGCACCCAGCCAGCCGCCCACCAGGTTGGTGATCACGCCGAACAGTTCGTAGAACAGGAACAGCATCGCCACCTGCAGCGGGCTGTAGCCGAGTTGATGGAAGTACAGCACCACCAGCATGCGGATGGCGCCATCGGTCAGGGTGAAAGACCAGTAGGCACCGGTGATGATCAGGTACTGGCGAAGCGCGGTGGGCACGGGCGGGTTCGTCTCGATGTGTTGGCGCAATCTTATGACAGCGGTATGACGGCTGGATGACTAGTCATCGCCGGATTTGAACAGTGCTTCGGCCGCGGACAGCATGTCATCGGCGGGTTGGGCCGGAGCGGGGGCGGCGGCGCCTTGGGGATTGACTGTGAAGTAATCGCAGAAGTTGGCGCGGGTCTTGTCGAGCACCGCCTCGGCGATCGGTTCCTGGCAGTCATTGTGGATGCCGGGCTGATAAAAACGGCAGTTGCGACAGACGTGGGTCTGCCGCCGGCACTGGGGGCACTCGCCCTCGCGGCTGTAGTCGGTTTCGGAGAGTGGCTGCTGACAATGCCAGCAGTGGCCGGAAATCGCCGTCATGGTGTCAGTGGTCCGGGCTTGGGGTGCAGTTGGTGCCCATGATGCGTGGCCGGTTGCGCGAAGGGAAGTGCCTGGACTCACCGCCGCGGGCCGGCTGGTATTACACTAGTGGGCCCTCATTACATTCCGATGTGCCGACCATGCAAGATGATCAGGATTCCGATTGGGATGTCCCGCTGACCCTCACCCTTACCCCGGCCATGCTGATTCATAGTCTGTTTGCGCAGGCTCAGCAGGTACACACCGGGGAAGATAGCTGCATCTCCTCGGAGTTTGTGGTCAATGAGCTGATAGCCGTCGACGAACGCAACGGCAATCGCGCGCGACTGGTAGAGCAGGAATATGTCGAAGAAGAAGGCGATGACACCCTCTGGCATGACTGGGCGGTTGAGTTGCGCATCGGCGCGGTCTTGATCACTGCTCACTGGCAGCAGCCCATGCATGCATCGCCGATGGAGTGGGAGTGGTGCGCGCGCCAGGCCGAGCAGGCCTTCAGCCGCGCCTGCGTGCTGTTCGGCAAGCAGGTCAGGCCGGGCCTGGTGGTGCTGGATGAATTCCCCAGCCCGTCGCCCGAGTCATCCGTGCGGCGGCACTGAGCAGATTGGGCGGTCGCGTAATCCCTATGTTGCGAAGTCTGTTGCTGCTGCTGTTGCTGGCCACGCCGCCGGTACAGGCAGAGGAGAAGTTGCCGGCCCTGGTCGATGTTTCGTGGCTGCTGGCACATGCCGATGCGCCGGGCCTGGTGCTGCTGGATATCCAGCCGCGGTCCTATTATCGGCAGGTGCACCTGGCGGGCGCCTTGAGTGCGCCCTTCGAGCGGTGGCGCAGCAGCGTGCCCCAGGGGGTGCGCGACATGCTGCCGCCCACGCCGCAACTGGAGGGACTGCTGGGTCGCCTGGGTGTCACGCCCAAGGATCGCTTGGTCCTTGTCAGCAGCGGGCTGGGCGCCGGCGACATGGCCGCGGCGGCGCGGGTGTTCTGGACCCTCAAGGTACTCGGTCACGGCCAGGTGGCCATTCTGGATGGTGGGCTGAATGCGGTGGCATCCGATGAGCGTGGCGTCCGACTGCTGACCAATGTCCCGGCCTCTCGCCCCGTCGTGCGATATCAGGCCAAGCCCGATTTTTCGCTGCTGGCTGATGCGGCCGCAACCCAGGCCACGGTCGAGCGCGGCGAATTGCTGGTGGATGCCCGTACCGATGCCGAGTTTCTCGGTATCCATGTCGGGGATGCCGGCGAGCGGCCGGGGACCCTACCCGGTGCCCACAACCTGCCCTTCGACTGGCTGACCGAAAACGGTTCCGCTCAGATGCTGCCTGTGACCCGGCTACGGTCATTGATGGATGCGGTGGGAATAGATCCGGCAGTACCTCAGGTGCACTTCTGCCACAGCGGCAACCGTGCGGCGCTGACCTGGTTCGCCGCCTATGCCTTGCTGGGCAACAGGCAGGCGCGGCTATATGACGCGTCGATGCTGGAGTGGGCGACCCGCGATGATCTGCCGATGGAGCGGCGGGTGCAGTTCTAAGGGGTGGGGGCGGATGCCCAAATGACAGGCATAAAAAACGGCGGTTAAGGCCGCCGTTGTAATTCATATTTTTTAGGTTCTTCCCTGGCCTTTCTTGTAGTTATCCCCGTGCTTCTCCTCCGACGGATCCGGCGACATTTCGTCTCGTGATCCAGTCATCCTCCTAAGCAACTGCGCATCATCATACGGGGCGGCCCTGGTGATTGGAAGACCTGCTGTTCGTTGTGGTTAGTATCTGGGGCGCGGCTCCTTCGGGCGTGCTTCGTTGACCCGCACTTCACGGCCGTTGAGCTGCTGGCCATTCATGCCTTCGATGGCCTTGGCGGCGCTGCCCTGGTCAGGCATTTCGACAAAGCCGAAGCCCTTGGAGCGAGCGGTTTCGCGGTCCATGATGATCTTCGCGGAACTCACCTCGCCGTAGGCGGCAAAGGCATCGCGCAGTTCGTCTTCCGTGATTTGGTAGGGCAGGTTGCCCACATAGATACTGGTCATGACATTGATCTCACAGGTGCCGCCTGAACTGATGTATCCAAGCTGACCGGCAGCACAAGGCCAGACATGGACGACGCCCGGCACGGCGCAGGGGCCGTGCCGGACTCACGCTGCAGACCGCCGGGGCGGACTTGCAAAGCTTGGTTAAACAGTATGGCTATGGTGTGACGACCGTCAGGCGATGGCGACCAGTTCCAGCTCAAAGACCAGATCCTGGCCTGCGAGCGGATGGTTGCCGTCCAGGGTCACGGCCTCTTCGGTGAAGGACACCACGGTGTAGCGCATGGGATGACCGTCCGGAGACTGGCCCTGCAGGGCCAGGCCTTCTTCCAGCTCGATGCCGGCGGGCATCAGTTCCCGCGGCACTTCTTCGAGCAGTTCGTCGTAGCGGGGGCCATAGGCCTCGTCGGCGACGATGGTGACGGTGCGGACTTCGCCCAGCGTCATGTCCGCGACGGCCTGTTCAAAGCCGGGGATGAGCTGGCCTTCGCCAAGGGTGAACTCCAGAGGGTCGCTGCCCGCGGAGCTGTCGAACTGGGTGCCGTCAGTGAGGGTGCCTGTGTAGTGCACCTGCACCTTGTCGCCTTGCTTGGGTTGGGTCATCGCGTCTCTCCGTTATGTAAATCGTTGCAATTGCTGCTATTTGTCGACAGAAATATGGAGGACGCGGCGCCATTTTCAAGGTCGTCAAACATTATGCGGACAATAACCTAGTCGGGATTAGGCATTCTGACAAGGGTATGAGTGGACGTTTAGCGATTGCGGGCGCCCCTTTTGCCCCTTCCCGGGCAACCTGGCTGTTTCGGTAGGCGTTCGCCAAAGGGTGCTGATTTGCCCGGCAGATGGCATCAAGGCCGGGCACGGCTGCCCTGGTCGGCACAGGCACTGGTTTCCAGCTGCACCGTGCTGTGGGTCAGGCCGAAGCGCTCGCTGAGCACCGACTTGATGCCGGCCAGGGTGGCGGGCCAGTCGGCATCCGCCTGCAGGCTGGCGTGCAGGGTCAGCATCGGCCGCTCGGGAGTCAGGGACCACAGGTGCATATGGTGGACATTGGTCACCGCCGGTATCTCGGCCACCAGTGTGTCGCGGATGAGATCCGCATCCTGATCCACGGGGGCGCCTTCGAGCAGGATATGGCCGGATTGGCGCACCACACGGATGGCGCTGCGCAGGATCAGCAGCGCCACCAGTACCGACAGCAGCGGGTCGATGGGCATCCAGCCGCTCCACAGGATCACCACCCCGGCCACGATGGCGGCTGCCGAGCCCAGCAGGTCGCCCAGTACATGCAGCAGTGCGCTGCGCACGTTCAGGTCGTGCTGATGGCCGCCGTGCAGCAGCTTGAAGGCGGCCAGGTTGACCAGCAGGCCCAGCACCGCGACCCCCAGCATCATCTCGCCCATCACCTGGGGTGGATTCAGCATGCGCTGTGCGGCCTCCACCAGTATCCAGCCCACCATCAGCAAAAAGCCGATGCCGTTGATGAAGGCGGCCAGGATCTGCACCCGGTGATAACCGTAGGAGCGCAGCGGGTCCGCCGGCCGTCTGGCCAGCCGCGCGGCGCCGTAGGCCAGGCCCAGTGCGACGGTGTCGGTGAGCATATGGCCGGCGTCGGCCAGCAGCGCCAGCGAACCGGACCACAGACCGCCGACCAGTTCCACCAGGGTGAAAACGGCCGTCAGGCACAGTGCATACAGCAGGCGCTTGTCCTTTGCGGTGTGATCGTGGTGATGGTGTGAATGGACGTGCTGGGACATGAGGGAATCCAGGACGCGTCGGGCTTGAGCGCCAGGCCCCATGTTAGCCGCCGGGGATGGTCTTGCAGAAGGCCCCGGCCTGTCGGGCGGGCCGGGTTTGGATCAGTAGTCTTCACCCAGGCTGAACTTGACGATTTCGCGGACCTTGTTGAAGTCGCTGTCCACGGCGGGGCGGAAGGCCGTCACCTTGGCGGACTTGAGCACGGCTGCGCTTTCTTCGGTCTTTTCCAGGCCGGACATCAGTTCCTGGATACGCAGAGCCATTTGCTGCGGCATGTCGGGCTTCACCGCCCAGGGCAGTTGAGTGAAGGGCTCGGTGCTGGCCAGCGTCTTCATGGCGTTGGTGTCGATCTTGTCGCGCACCACCTTCAGGCCGATCACCACATCGCCGGCACCGGCGGCGTCGAAGATCGAGCGATACACATTGACCAGGGCAGCGGGCGGGTTCTTGGAGAAGGATTCCTCGAAGTCCCTGCCGGGCTCCAGGCCGGCCTTCTTGAGAATGGACAAGGGGCCGATGTAGGAGCCCATCGCCTTGCGGCCGCCACCGAACAGGATGCGTTTGCCGCGCAGGTCCTCGACACTGTCGATGCCGCTGTCCCTGCGCACGAACAGCGCGCCGGCGATCTCGTTGCGGCCGAATTCCTCATTGGTCAGCAGCACCTGGTAGCCGAATTCCTTGTGGCTGACCACGTAGTGGTACTGGTTGTAATGCACCAGGTCGTACTCGCCCTTGGTCACGCCTTCCCAGAACTGCTTGAAGTTCAGCGGCACCACCAGGCGCACGTTGGCGTTCAGCTGCTTGGACAAATACTTGGCCAGCGGTTTGAAGGCTGCGCGGGTCACCGCCAGGTTACGGCGGGGAAAAATCCCCATGGTGATGGTGGGGCGCTCTGCGCTCGGGGTGATGGCCGGAGTGGTCTGCTGGTTGGATTCCTCCGAGCAGCCGATGAGGGTAAGGCTGCCCACGATCCCCAACAGGCAGGCCATGGCACGTCTACGGGCGCTGTTAAATCGCATCACTGTTCCTCCCCTTCAGTTATTGCTTTATGCACGAGGCCCCTGCTTCTTATTCGATGGGCGTCAGGTTGGAAGCCACTATGGGCCGCGACGTCCGGACAGGCTCATGGCGGCAATCTGCTAGATGCAGCGCATGTCCCGTCTATTCCATTGGAACACCAACACCTGCCAGCCTTCTGTGATGGCCTCGGCAATGGGGACGCCGGCGTAAATCATCTGGACATCCTTTTTTCCAGGCTGTCGGTGATCTCCATGCCGTCGGCGCCTGGCGGTGCGATCGATGACGCCCTTGGTGGGCTTGCAGCCCACTGGCGACGCTGCAACACTGCGCGGCCCTTTCCCGCCGTTACCGAACCGAATTGCGATGTCTTCCATGAATCACCGGCTGCAAGGCTTCCTCGGATTGCACCTGGGCGTGCTGCTGCTCGGCGGTACCGCGTTGTTCGCCAAGCTGATCGAGTTGTCGGCTGTGGATATCACGGCGTTGCGCAGCGTGTTCGCGGCGCTGGCGCTGCTGGGCCTGCTGCTGGTGGGGAGGGGTGCCGTGCGTTTGCGGCAGCCGCGCGACTACGGGATGGTACTGCTGCTGGGGGTGCTGTTCGGCATCCACTGGATCACCTACTTCCACGCCATGCAGGTGTCGTCGGTCGCGGTCGGCCTGATTGCGCTGTACACCTTTCCGGTGATCACCGTGTTCCTGGAGCCCTGGTTTGCCGGTGAGCGGCCCCATTACCAGGACGTGCTCAGCGCCCTGGCGGTCATTGTCGGCATCTATCTGATGGTGCCGGCCTTCGATCTGGACAACGCGGTGACCCTGGGCGTGCTGTGGGGCGTGCTGTCCGCCTTCCTGTTCGCCCTGCGCAACGTGCTGCAGAAACACTATTTCAGCCATTACCCGGCGCCGGTGACCCTGTTCTATCAGGCCGTGGTGGTGGCGGCGATGGTGCTGCCGTTCATGTCCGCAGAACCCTGGTCGCTGGGGAGCGGCCAGTGGGGGCTGATCGTGCTGCTCGGCATCCTGTTCACCGCACTGCCCCATGCCCTGTTCGCCCATGGCCTGATCCACTTCAAGGCCAAGAGCGTGAGCCTGATCGCCTGCCTGCAGGTGGTCTATGCCACGCTGTTCGCGTGGCTGCTGCTGGACGAGATACCCGCCTGGCAGACCGTCATGGGCGGGGTGATCATCGTCTCCGCCGCGGCCTATGAATCGGTACGCGCCAATCGCTGAGCGCAGCTTGGCCGTCAGTCGCCGGCCATTTCCAGCGGTTCGCTGATGGCAGCGATGCCGGCCACCGCGCAGTCGTGATCCACGTCGCCGGGGGCTTTTTCCGCCGGCGCGCCGGAAACCCCCACTGCCCCGTAGATGTGACCGCCGACATTGATCGGCACGCCGCCGCCGATGAGCAGCGCGCCGGGGATGTCGCGCATGAAGCCGCTGCTGTTGCCGGTCATCAAGGTACTGGTGGCGGTGCGAAAGCTGTTGGCGGTCCATGCCTTGCGCTGGGCGACCTCGATGGTATGCGGGCCGGCCAGCGGATGGCGGGCGAAGGCCAGCAGCTGGCCGTCGCGGCCGACCAGTGCCACGGTCACCTGGTAGCCGCGGGCGGCACAGGCATCCAGTGCCGCCATAACGCCCTGCTGGGCGATGGCCGGGGTGAGCGCGCGGGTGACGACGAATGGCGGATTGTCGGCGCGGGCGGTGCCGAGGGCAACGATCCCCAGCAGTGGCAGTATTCGGGGGAGTAGACGCATCACGGGTTCTCCTGGCTTTGCCGTGGGGCATGGATAGCACGCGCCACGCGGCCGGCGACAGGGGCGATTGCACAGCCGGCGTCGAGCCCGGCTAGACTAGGGCACCGGACCGCAAGCCGGCCGACTCACCAAGCCAGGAACTGCTGCGATGCCCGCACCCAAGTGCCCCTTTATGACGCCGATCATCTCCAGGGATTTTGCCTGCTCGCTGGGGCAGGCGGTCACGGTACGCAACAGCCCGCAGGTGCACTGCAAGGACGAGCAGGCGCTGGCGGTCTGTCAGGCGCTGTACGAACGTCTCAAGACCGCAGGGCTGGCGGCCTTCGACATGGAAGATGACCTGACCAGCACGCCCCACACGGTGTATCAAAAAATCCAGTATGGCGGCCTGCTCGGACTGCAGGCGGCCAGCGGTCTGGCGGTCCCGGTGGAGGGCGAGATCGCCGATGTGCATGCGCTGGTGGATAGCGTGACGCTGCAGGGCACTGCGCTGGACGGGATCGATTACGCCGCCCTGACCGGACGCATGACCGCCTACAAGCCCAAGCGCCGCCGCGAGCGTCGCTGAGGGACCGGCAACGGGGCGCTAGTTGCCGCTGGCGTTGCCGGCGCCGGGCAGGGGCAACTGACCACGCACCAGACGCTCCTTGTCCGCCTTGCTCAGACGCTTGACCTGTAATTCCAGCCGCAACGCGGCACCCCGGTCACCGGCCGCGCATTGGAACACCAGTTGCAGCGGGCCGCGGCCACGCAGGTACTTGGCGCCCTTGCCGGCTTGGTGCGCGCCGAAACGCCGCTCGGTGTCGGTGGCGATGCCGGTGTACAGGCTGCCGTCGCCACAGCGCACCAGGTAGAGCTGCCAGTCGGCCATTCGCGTCAGTCCTCCCGTTCACCCAGCAAGGCGGTGGCGATGGCCTCGGCAGTCAGCGGGTAGGGCAGCACGGCGTGGATGTCGAACAGCGCCTTGAGCTTGTCCACGTGGGGCAGGTCGGTCTTGCTCACCAGCACGATGACCTTGGCCTGGGGCGCGTACTTGCGCAGGCTGTGCAGGAACACGTCCAGATTGCTGACGTTCACCCCCGCGTAGTTGTTGCCGTAGCCGTAGAAGAATTCCGCCACCACGAAATCCGGCGGGTGCTTCTTCAGCTCGCCCATGGCCTTGCGGGTCGAGTTGAACGACAGATGCTCCAGACCCAGGTGCTGGTACAGCCGGGACAGGTCCGGGTGGTTGGGGGATTCGATCAGGGAATACAGGACCGGCATGTTCGGCGCTCACAACGGGGACTTGTGCATTCTGCCATCCACGCGGGGGCTGTGACCAAGGCGCGACTCGGGTTAGTTTGTGCATATCGTGGTGTGCGCGGAGTGAGACATGCTCGAATCCCTGGCCGTATTGCTGCTCTGCCAGTTGTTGGGTGAACTGATCGTGGTCGCTGTGGGTTGGCCGATTCCAGGCCCGGTAGTGGGCATGGGACTGCTGTTCGTCGGCCTGGTGATCCGCGGCGAGGCGCCCCAGCCGCTGGTGGATACCGCGCAGGGGTTGCTCGGCCAGTTGTCGCTGCTGTTCGTACCGGCCGGCGTGGGCGTGATGACCCACCTGACGCTGCTGGGCAACCAGTGGCTGCCACTGACCAGTTCGCTGCTGGTCAGCACCCTGTTGACCATCGCGGTCACCGGCTGGCTGATGCAGCGCCTGAGCGGCCCTGTGGCTGACAGTGGGGGCGACCGATGAACGATCGCGTCGCCTCACTGTGGGTCTATCTCAGCGCCAGCCCGCTGCTGCACCTGACGCTGACGGTGTGCGTGTTCGTGCTGGCCCGCTGGCTGTACCGCAAGGCCGGCCGGCCGGCCTGGCTCAACCCGGTGCTGCTGAGCGTGCTGGCGTTGGTGCTGATCCTGACCCTGACGGACACGCCCTACAGCACCTACTTTGAGGGCGCGCAGTTCGTGCATTTCCTGCTCGGTCCGGCCACGGTGGCGCTGGCGGTGCCGCTGTACCGGCAGCTGAGCCTGTTGCGCCGTCATCCGCTGGCCTTGCTGGTGTCGCTACTGACCGGTTCGCTCACCGCGGTGCTTTCGGCGCTGCTGGTGGCCAAGCTGGCCGGTGCCACCGATCAGGCGTTGATCTCCATTGCGCCCAAGTCGGTCACCACCCCGGTGGCCATGGGCATCTCCGAACGGCTGGGCGGCCTGCCGTCGCTGACGGCGGTGCTGGTGATCCTGACCGGCATCCTCGGTGCGGCCCTGGGGCCCTGGCTGCTGGAGCGGTTGGGCATCCACAATCCCATGGCCCAGGGGCTGGCCATGGGCGTCGCCGCGCACGGCATCGGCACCGGGCGGGCGGTGTACATGGGCGAGGTTGCGGCGGCCTTCTCGGGGTTGGCGATGGGGCTCAACGGCCTGGCGACTGCCATTCTGCTGCCGTTGTTGTGGGGTTGGTGGATAGGCTGAGCCGCGTCTCACCAGGATGACAGGCCGAACAGGAACAGCCCGAGCCACAGGGCGCCTGCCGTGACCATGATGAGCGGGCCGCGAAAGTCGCGCGGCGCATGGCCGGAACGGCGGTATACATCCCGCGCCCACCACAGGCCGCCGATGATCAAGGCGGTGCCGAGAAACATCAGCGGTGGTCTGCCCTGGCAAGCAGGCCCCGGGGCTGCCGGGTGCAGCATGGGCTTGATGATGGCTTATTCATTCGACGCAACTGCCAGGTCTTCGTCCACAAAACGCAGCGGCCCGCGGCAGCTGCGGCACAGGTAGTCCAGCCCGCGCCGGGCGCGGTTGTGGCGGGTGGTGCTGAGCTGGTGTTCGCGGCAGTCGCAGCGATAGGCCCAGCGGCGCTGGCTGCGGCCGCCGGCCGGGCTGGTGAAGTCGTGGCAGCGGCGCGGCTGGGCGATGCCGAACCACCGCATCACCCGCTGCCATTCCGGGCCGTGAGGACGCACCCGGCCGTGGCACACGCTGGCGACCACATGGGCCACCTCGTGCGGGACGGTCTCGGCGATGAAGGCCTCGGGCTGCTGCGCGGCCATCGCCAGGTTGTAGCGGATGGTCAGGCGGCCGTCTCGGTACTGATGCACCTGGCCGGCGCTGGCGCCGCGCAGGTTCAGCTGCACGCTGACCTTGGGTGGCTTGCGGGCCGCCTGGCGGAACAGCGGCAGGGCGCGTTGTAGCCAGGCCCGGGTCTCGGCCTCCAGCCGCGTGGCCAGTTGCTCAGCTGTCGACATCGGTTTTATCGGGATAGGGGAAGCGCAGGTGACCGTAGCGGATCACCAGTACCGCGGCGCCCAGGATCAGGGTGGCGCCGGCGACGGCCAGGATGCGCCAGTTGTCCATCGCCTTGATGTCCAGGATCAGGTAACGGGCCAGCGCGACGATGGCGATGTACAGCGGCATGCGCACCGGCAGTTGGCCGGATCGCAGGTAGATGCCGACCATGGCCAGCACCTCCAGGTAGATGAACAGCAGCAGCAGGTCCGCCAGGGTGACGCTGCGGGCCTGGACCATGGTCCATACCTCGGTGCCGATGGAGATCACCGTGGCGATGGCCACGATCAGCAGGCCGATGTCTTCCAGGAAGCTGAGCGCGCGGCTGCCGCGGCGTTGCGCGGCGGTCATGCGATGTCTTTCCATCAGCGCTTGCCGATCAGTTCGATGGGATAGCCGTCGGGGTCTTCCACGAAGGCGATGATGGTGTTGCCGGCGTTCATCGGGCCGGCCGCGCGCAGGATCTTGCCGCCGCGGGCCTTGATGTCATCGGCGGCCCGGTAGACGTCGTCCACCTCGATGGCGATGTGGCCGTAGGCGTTGCCCATGTCGTAGCTATCCACACCCCAGTTGTAGGTCAGCTCGATGACGGTGTTGGCCGACTCGTCGCCATAGCCCAGGAAGGCCAGGGTGAACTTGCCGTCCGGGTACTCCTTCTGGCGCAGCAGCTGCATGCCGAGTACCTCGGTGTAGAAGGCGATGGAGCGGTCCAGGTCGCCGGTTCGTAGCATGGTGTGCAGGATGCGCATGGGGCCTCCGGTAGTTTGAATAGGGGATCAGGGCTTGGGCGCATTTTGCGCCAGCCAGCGGTCCAGTGCATTGGCAAAGGCCTGGCGGTCGGTCTGGTTGAGGGGCGGCGGCCCGCCGCTCTGGATGCCGGAGCTGCGCATGGTATCCATGAAGTCGCGCATGTTCAGGCGCTCGCGGATGTTCTCCCGGGTGTACAGCTCGCCGCGGGGGTTGAGCGCGCTGGCGCCCTTGTCGATCAGCTCGGCGGCCAGCGGGATGTCGGCGGTGATCACCAGGTCGCCGGGCTGGGCCGCCTGCACGATGTGGTTGTCGGCGACGTCGAAACCGGCGCTGACCTGCACGGTGCGGATCAATCTGGAAGGCGGGGTGGCCATCGGCTGATTGGCCACCAGGGTCAGCGGACAGCCGATGCGCTCGGCGGCACGGAACAGGATGTCCTTGATCACCTTGGGGCAGGCATCGGCATCGACCCAGATGTGCATGTTAGGCTCGTTCTCAGGCTGCGGCGCGGTGCCGCGGCCGGCCATTGTCCCACGAATCCCCGGAGCCCGGCATGCGCCTGCCCATCCTGCTACGACCCTTACTGTTGAGCCTGGCTGTGCTGGCGGCGCCGCCGCTGCCGGAGATGTCGGAGCGGCCGTCGCAGGCGGCGGTGGCCAGTGCTCATCCGCTGGCGACCGAGGCGGGCATGGCCATCCTGGCGGCCGGCGGCAATGCCTTCGACGCGGCGGTGGCGGTCAGCGCGGCACTGGCGGTGGTGGAGCCTTACGGGTCGGGGCTGGGCGGTGGCGGTTTCTGGTTGCTGCACCGTGCCAGCGACGGCCGCCAGCTGATGGTGGACGGCCGCGAGCGAGCGCCTGGCGCTGCCCACCGTGACCTGTATCTGGATGCCCGGGGCGAGGTCATCGACGGCGCCTCCATCAACGGTCCGCTGGCCGCCGCCATCCCCGGTCAGCCGGCGGCGCTGGCGCATATCGCCGCACGCTATGGCCGGCTGCCACTGGCGCAGAGCCTGGCGCCGGCCATCCGGCTGGCCCGGGACGGCTTTGCGGTGGACGAGCACTACCGGCGCTGGGTGGGCTTTCGGACCGCGGTGCTGGCGCGCCAGCCGGCGGCCGCGCAGCAGTTCCTGGTGAACGGCGCGCCACCGCCGCTGGGCCACGTGCTGCGCCAGCCGGACCTGGCGGACACCCTGCTGGCGCTGGCTGAACGCGGCCGCGACGGTTTCTATGCCGGCCCGGTGGCGCAGCGGCTGGTGGACGGTACCCGCGCCGGCGGCGGCATCTGGACCCTGCAGGACCTGGCCGATTACCGGGTGGTGGAACGCGCGCCGATGGTGGGTCAGTACCAGGGCCTGCGGGTGGTGAGCGCCGCACTGCCGTCCTCCGGCGGTGTGCTGCTGGTGCAGATGCTGAACATGCTGTCTGAGCTGGACCTGGCGGACATGACCCCACTGCAGCAGCGCCATTACCTGGTGGAGGTGATGCGTCGCGCCTACCGCGACCGCGCCGTTTACCTGGGCGATGCCGACTTTGTCAGCATGCCGCTGGCCCGGCTCACCAGCCCGGATTATGCGCGCACGGTGCTGGCGGGCATCGATCCGGCCCGGGCCACGCCCAGCAGCGCACTGGGCAAGTCTGCGGCTGCCGAGGCCACCGCGGCAGACCCCTACGGCAGCGGTGCGCCGGCGGCGCTGCAGGAGGGGCGCAACACCACGCACTTTTCCATCTACGACGCCGAGGGCAACCGGGTGGGTGCCACCCTGAGCATCAATTATCCGTTCGGCGCCTGCTATGTGCCGCCGGGCACCGGGGTGCTGCTCAACGACGAGATGGACGACTTTGCCGCCAAGCCGGGGGTGCCCAATGCCTATGGCCTGGTGGGGGCGGACGCCAACGCCATCGCGCCGGGCAAGCGGCCGCTGTCGAGCATGAGCCCGACCTTCGTGGAGGGGCCGGACGGTGTCGCCATCCTGGGCACGCCGGGCGGCTCGCGCATCATCAGCATGGTGCTGCTGGCCATCCTCGACATCGCCGCGGGCCGCACCGACCCGGACCACTGGGTGCGGGTCGGGCGGATCCATCATCAGTATCTGCCCGACCGGCTGCAGTACGAGCCGGGTGCGCTGGATCCGGCCACCGTGGCAGGACTGGCGGCCATGGGCCATCAGCCCGAGGCGCTGGAGAGCAGCTACGGCAACATGCAGGCGATCTACTGGGACAGTCGCCGGCAGCAGCTGCGTGCCGCCAGCGATCCTCGCGGCATCGGTGCGGCGAGGGTGTCGCCGCCCTCAAGTCTGGCCGTCAGCGACCGCCAATAGCGCCATGACTGCACAACACTCTGAGAACATACTGTGGGATGTCGCCCTGGCGGCATTGCTCACCGATCACTACCACGCCGTGGGTCAGCCGCTGAACCTGCATGCCGTGACCCGGCTGTCGGACCAGAACAACGTCCGCCTGGACGACATGCTGGATACCCTGTGCAAGCTGGTGAAGCACGGCGGCTGGCAGTTTCTGACCTCGGCGGGCGAGCCGGCCGAGCCGGATGCGGATATCTGCGCCCTGCTGGAAAGCAATCAGCGCCTCAACGAGCTTCAGCTCGATCGTCTGCACGGTCGCTGGCAACCGCCGGGTCGATCAATCCAATAAGGGTTTGAGTACCTGCGGCACGACCTGGACACTGCCCTGGTCGTTGCCCATCCACATCTCGCCGTCCTGCAGCGTGCATTGCAGCCGCATGCTGCGCTGCGCCAGTTTGGCCAGCGCCGCCACCGTGTCGTCGCTCAGGTTGATCACCGCCAGGTTGTCGAAACGGCCGAGCTTGTCCTTCATCTGCTCCCACCACACCGCCGCGCTGCGGCCGTTGTAGGTGTAGATCACCACCTGTCTGGCCCGCCCGGCGGCCTTGCGGATGCGCTTCTCGTCCGGTTGGCCCAGGTCTATCCACAGCGCGATCTCGCCGGTCAGTTCCTTGCGCCACAGGTCAGGTTCGTCGGCGGTGCTCAGTCCCTTGGTGAACTCCAGGTCTTCATCCGCATGCAGGGCGAAGGCGGCCAGGCGCACCATCATGCGTTCGTCGTTTTCCGACGGGTGCTGGGCGATGGTCAGGTGATGGGTCTGGTAGTAGTTGCGATCCATGTCGCTGATCTGCAGCTCTACCTTGAAGATGGTCGATTTGAGGGCCATGGACGGGGTCGCTCGGAACAAAAGCCTGGGGGCGGGCAGTGTAGGACAAAACCGGGGCTGATCGGCGGGACATTTCAGTAACGGCATTCAGGTTCCGGGCCCACTTGCCGACAACAGCAGCAGAGCGTTGTTATGGTCGCGCGCGGCTGCCCGCCTGGTGGTCGTTGCGCAGTGAGAGAGGTTTGTGGGCTTATGCGGAAGGTTTTGTTGGGATTGCTGTTGTGCCTGCCGCTGCCGGCCCTGGCGCTGGATGTGGAGGCGATCTCGCGGGGGCTGGTGGAAGCCGGTCCCTGGGGCAAGAATGCGGACATCCTGCCGGTGCTGTTGGCGTGGTTTGGCTTGCTTTTGCTGGTGGCGGTGCTGCTCAAGCTGGTCTACAGCGCTTTCGACAGCTGGCGCAGTCAGAACCACGTCCGGGAAGTGGCTCGCCAGCAGACCGATCAGTGGGTGCTTGAGGTCGGTGAACTGTTGAAGGTGGCGCCGCCAGGCGCGCTCAAGCCGGGTGGCCCGTCGGGCCCCTGGCACCAGTATCGCCGCCAGGTGAAGCAGGCGCTGTATAACGAACTGCAGCGTGGTCGTCAGCTGACCGCGCTGGTGGATGAACTCAAGGGCAAATAAGGCACTGTTGCCGTCTGCCGGCCCGCGGCTAATATCTGCCCATGCGCTATGCCGATCCCGCTTTGATGGAGCCGCTCTATGTCCAGAGCGACGGCCTGCACCACATGTTGCTGTTCACTGTGGTGCTGGCCTTCTTCATTGGGATTTTGCTGTTCTGGCTGGGTCGTCACGGCCGGGTGTTGTGGCTGTCGGTGTGGAGCGCCGGCCTGGTGCTGGCCAGCATCGCTTACCTGTTTGCCTACCTGGCCGGCTGGGTGCGTGTGCTCGCTTGATCAGCGCGGCTCACCGCCGTCGTCCACCAGGCTGTCCAGTCCCGTGCGGACCGTCGATGTCGCCAGGTAGACCTCGCGGATGAAGAACAGCAGGGCGCCGATCACCGACAGCATGGCACCGACGAACAGCACCACGATCCCCATCGACAGATCCACCGTGGTCACATCGCCGATGAACAGGGTGACGATCACCACGCACACCAGCAGCGCGCCCAGGGTGCCCAGGGTCAGCGCCCGGTTGATCAGGCGGATGCGCTGCCACAGCTTGCCCAGTTCCTGATTCAGCAATTCCACCACTTCCGCCTGTCGGGTCATGGCCAGACGGCGTTCCAGCACCCTGGCGCGGTCGGTGATGCGCCCCAGTCGGTTGGCCATGACACCCAGCAGGCCGGCGATGCCGGTCAGCAGGAACACGGGTGCAACGGACAACTGGATGACCGTGGCAACGGTGACGATGCTGGTGTGGCTGTCGATGGCAGGGAGCATCAGGCGGGTCCTGTGGCAGCGAGTGGCATGCAGCCATTGTTGTTTGCCGCGCAGTGATTGTCGAACGCAATAGGCACGGTTTGCGCAGTTGCCGTTGCCGTACAAGTGCAGCGGCTAGTTGCGTCCCCAATGCATCAACAGCCAGCCGCCATCGATGGCGGCACCCGGTGCCGGCTGCCGGCCCTGCGGCTGGTCCGGCGTGGCTACGGCGATCTTGCCCAGCAGCTTGATGATCTGCGCGGTGCTGTAGCGTCGATGGGTGGTCAGGGACACCACCTCGGCGAAGGGGACCTCGCTGGACAGGTAGTACACGGTGGTGGCCGCGCCCTCGCCGCGACGGGTGACGATGCGGTCGATGGGAAAGTTGCCCGATACCAGGCTCAGCGGCTCGGGCGGTTGCAGCCGGGTCTGCTGGCGACGCCCGCCGGGCAACGGCAGTGCGACATCGGGTGCGTCGACGGCCCGGGCGCGCAGCACCCGCCCCTGGCGATCGAGCGTCAGCTGCAGGGTCTGCCGGGGCCGGCCACTGCCGTCACCGAAAATGCGCCTAATCTCGATATGCCTGCCGGCCACGCTCAGTACCTCGGTGCGTCGCTGCAGCTGCGTCAGGCCGTCGGGCAGCAGCCGGTAGTGGATGGCGTAGTCGCCGGGGCGGGGCTTGGCGTGCAGGGGCAGCCAGTCGGCCTGTTCGGCCGGCAGCCGTAGCGGCGTGCCGCGCTGGGTGTCATCGGGTATCGGGGTGTCGTGGCTGGGCGACGACTGGCAGCCCGCCAGCAGCAGGCTGATGGCGAAGCATGGCAGAAGGCGGGACGGGCTGGGCATGCGGGGGGAACGTCCTGGCTAGGCTGGAACCTTGTTTTTTAACCGACTCCGGGGGTGCAGACTGGCGATCCGTTCACGGCCTGTGGCTCCGGCCCGCCGCGGCGACTGGAATCGGCGACGGATGCAGGGTGATTTCCGGCAGCGGGTTCAGGATCGATATTACGCCAATGCCGGCGCCGCTGCGGCCGTGTGACCTGCGCGGTCACATTGCTCGCGGCGGCAGTTCCTTGATGTAGATGTCCTGCTGGGCGAAGGGGATGGTGATGCCGGCGTCCTGGAAGCCCTTGTAGATGGCGGTGTTCAGGGTGTCCACCACGCGGCCGCGCAGCTCGGGATTCTCGACCCAGCACAGCAACTCCAGGTCCAGCGACGAGGGGCCGAAGCTGCGGAAGCGCACCCGCGGCTCCGGATCCGAGCACACCTCGGTGTCCTGGCCGGCGATCCGCAGCAGCAGGTCCCGCACCTGGTCGATGTCCGAGCCGTAGGCCACGCCGATCTTCACGCGGATGCGGAATTTCTCGTGCGGTCCCCCCGATTCGTTGGTGATACGGGTGTTGCCCATGATGGCGTTGGGGATGGTGACCTCGACATCATCGCGGGTGAGCAGCCGGGTGCTGCGGATGCCGATATGGGTGATCTTGCCGCGCTCGCCGTTGTCCAGCACCACGTAGTCGCCGATCTTGTAGGGTGCATCGGCCAGGATGAACACCCCGGAAAACAGGTTGGCGAGGGTGTCCTTGGCGGCGAAGCCCACCGCGATGCCGAGGATGCCGGCAGAGGCGAGCCAGGCGGTCATATCGATGTGCCAGACACTGAACACCAGGTAGATGGCGGCGCCCATCACCAGCACCACCGACAGGTTGGTGAACAGCGGCAGGGTCTGCGGCCGGATCACCGAGCTGGCGGTGGCGCGGCGGCTGAAGGCGTTCAGCAGGATGCGGGTCAGCCGCAGCACGAAGAACGACCAGATCAGGATCAGCAGCGTCCAGGTCCCGGCGCGCCAGGCGCGGGCGATGCCGTCCGCCGGTTGCAGTTGCAGGATTGCGGCGAGCAGGGCCACCAAGGTCACCGTCCAGAACAGCGGGCCGCGCAGCGCGGCGAGTATCAGGTCGTCGGTGTGGCCACGGGTACGGCGGGTGATGCTGCGCAGGATGATGCCGGTGAGGGCGGCGGTCAGCCAGGCCAGCAGCAGTCCCGCCAATAGAATGGCGCCGGCACCGGCATAGGGATGGCCAGCGAAATAGTCGAGTGCGGGTTGCAGGGATTGCGTCAGGGCATCGACGTCCACGTACGGTCCTCTGTATTGGCGACTGGCGCCTACTATATCGCCGTAGTGGATGGAGGGAGCAAGGTCATCGGCCCCGGGGCACCATGTGCCCCGGGGCCGACGCGGCGGTCAGATGTAGTAGGCCTGCAGCGGCGGGAAGCCGTTGAATTCCACCGCGCTGTAGCTGGTGGTGTAGGCACCGGTGGAGAACCAGTACAGCCGGTCCTCGATGGACAGATTCAGGGGCAGCGGGTACTTGTGGTCCTCGTACATGATGTCGGCGCTGTCACAGGTGGGGCCGGCCAGCACGACCTCTTCCAGTTCGCCCTTCTTCTCGGTGTAGATGGGAAACTTGATCGACTCGCCCAGGGTTTCGATCAGGCCGGAGAACTTGCCCACGTCGGTGAACACCCAGCGGTTCAGGCTGGTGCGCGACTTGCGCGAGATCAGCACCACCTCACTGACCAGGATGCCGGCGTTGGACACCAGCGAACGGCCGGGCTCCAGCACGATCTCGGGCAGCTCGTCGCCGAAATCCTCCTCCAGGTAGCGGGTGATCTCCTCGGCATAGGTGGCCAGATCGTTGGTGCGGGTCACATAGTTGGCCGGGAAGCCGCCGCCCATGTTGATCATCTTCAGCACGATGCCGTCTTCCTCGCGCAGTCGTTCGAAGATCAGCTTCACCTTGCCGATGGCTGCGTCCCAGGTGCCGATATCGCGCTGCTGGGAACCCACGTGGAAGGACACGCCGTAGGGCTCCAGGCCCAGGTCGCGGGCCAGCACCAGCAGGTCCATGGCCATGTCGGTCTGGCAGCCGAACTTGCGCGACAGCGGCCAGTCGGCGGTCTGGGTGCCTTCAGTGAGGATCCGGACATAGACCCGCGCACCGGGGGCGGCCTTGGCGATGTTGCGCAGGTCGGCCTCGGAGTCGGTGGCGAACATCCGCACACCCTTGTTGAAGAAGTAGCGGATGTCGCGGCTCTTCTTGATGGTGTTGCCGTAGCTGACGTTCTCGGGAGGCACACCCAGACTCAGTGCCCGGTCCAGTTCATAAATCGACGCGATGTCGAACTTGCTGCCGCGCTTGTGCAGCAGGCTGATGATCTCGGGGGCGGGGTTGGCCTTCACCGCGTAGTACACGTTGGCATACGGGAACGCCTCGATCAGTTCGTCGTACTGGCGCTCGACCGTGGCGGTGTCGACGACCAGGAAGGGGGTTTCCTTGGTGTCGGCAAAGGCCTTGATGCGGTCGAAAGTGGCTTGGTCGTAGTAGTCGGTGATCGACGGGGTCACTGAAGGTGTGTCTCCAAGATGAAGTGAAGGTGAAAAGGCGCGCGGATCATAGGGCCGGATGAGGTTGCTGCATAGTCTTTTGGCGAAATATTTTTTGGCCGTATTTCAGGGCTGCCGGATTCGCCGCTTGGGTTGTTCAAGCTGCTGATCGTAAAGGTAAATAAATGACATTTCGGGGTCGGCGACAACCTGCCTGGGGTGGTTGCGTGTGTCAGATTTGTTACAGCACACCCTGGATTGATTAACATGCCTGCCACTTTGCCCTTGTGCCGACCCCGCGGAGACCCGGTGATCGATGAAAGAACTCGAAAGAATAGCCCAACTTGAACAGGCCGCCAGCGGCAGCAGAAATGAAATTCTGCGCCTGGGCATCGCCCTGCTGTTCATTGCCGGCATCATCCTGTTTGCCAGCGTGCGTTACGGCGAGATCAGCTACATGCTGGTGGTCGCAGCGATGATCGGCGGCTACATGGCCATGAACATCGGCGCCAACGACGTGGCCAACAACGTCGGCCCGGCCGTGGGTTCCAAGGCACTGACCCTGACCGGGGCCATATTGATCGCCGCCATCTTCGAGGCGGCCGGTGCGCTGGTCGCCGGCGGCAGCGTGGTGGGTACCATCAAGAAGGGCATCATCGATCCCGGGCTGATCGCCGATGCAGACACCTTTGTTTGGCTGATGATGGCGGCCCTGCTGGCCGGTGCCCTGTGGCTGAACCTGGCCACCGCGCTGGGTGCGCCCGTGTCCACCACCCATTCCATCGTCGGCGGGGTGCTGGGCGCCGGCATCGCCGCCGGCGGCTGGGACATCGCCAACTGGACCAAGATGGGCCAGATTGCGGCCAGCTGGATCATCTCGCCGCTGATGGGCGGCATCATCGCGGCGCTGTTCCTGATGCTGATCAAGCGGACGATCACTTACCGGAGCGACATGCTGGTGGCGGCCAGGCGCATCGTGCCACTGCTGGTGGCCGTGATGGCCTGGGCCTTTGCCACCTACCTGGTGCTCAAGGGCCTGAAGAAGCTGTGGAAGGTGGATTTTGGTACCGCGGTCCTGGTGGGCCTGGTGGTCGCCGCGATGGTGTACGTGATCGTGCGTCCGATGATCGGCCGCTTCTCGAACAGCGTCAGCAACGACAAGGCCGGCGTGAACAAGCTGTTCACCGTGCCGCTGATCTTTGCGGCGGCGCTGCTGAGCTTTGCCCACGGCGCCAATGACGTGGCCAACGCGGTGGGCCCGCTGGCGGCCATCTACGACTCGGTCATTCACGGTGGCGTGGCGACCAAGGCTGCCATCCCGCTGTGGGTGATGATGATCGGCGCCGTGGGTATCTCGGTGGGCCTGGCCCTGTACGGACCCAAGCTGATCCGTACCGTGGGGTCCGAGATCACCGAGCTGGACCAGATGCGTGCCTTCTGCATCGCCATGGCGGCGTCCATTACCGTGATCATCGCCACCCAGATGGGACTGCCGGTCAGCTCCACCCATATCGCGGTGGGCGCGGTGTTCGGCGTGGGTTTCCTGCGCGAGTACCTGAAAAACACCTATGCGGCGATGATTGCCGAGATCGAGGAGCATCATCAGGGCACCGATCGTGCCGTGGTGGAGGCCTACCTGGAGCGCTTCCGTCGCGCCCCGTTGCAGGAAAAGGGCCGCATGCTGCGTGAGCTGAAGGAAAAGCCCGAGGCCTCGCGGCTGGTCAAGCGTGAGCGCAAGGGGCTGAAGAAGGTCTACCGCAATGAACTGGTCAAGCGTTCCGCGCTGCTCAAGATCGCGGCCGCCTGGGTGATCACGGTGCCGGTGTCAGCGCTGCTGGCCGCCATCCTCTACTTCACCATCCGCGGGATGATGCTGCCCTGAGGTATGTCGAGGCAGGTCCTGGGGCCGTCGCCCTGGGACTTGCCGGGCGCCTTCCTGATTCTCAGTGCCGCTGCCCGGCCTGGTGCAGCCGTTCGGCCAGCACGCGCATCACGTGCAGCGAGAAATAGGACGTCTGCTCCACCATGAACAGAAACCGGCGTTCACTCACCGGGGCCAGCCGACAGTTGCTGCGCGCTACCGCGGTGGCGGAGCGGGGCTGGGTGGCGATCAGGGCCATCTCGCCGAAGATCTCACCAGGGCCTACGGTGTGCACCGTGGTGTCGTCGATATACAGATCCACCTCGCCTTCCAGTACCACGTACATGGTGTCGCCGGCATCGCCCGTTTCAAAGATGATGTCTCCGGACGGGTGCTGCTGCTGCCCGGCGGTATTTTCGAACAGGGGAATCAGATCCATGATTTGTCGCAGGGGCTCGCTGCATTGAAGGGCTGATGCGCAGCCGGTCACAATCCACTGTGCATCCCTTATTTCTATCACCTGCTTGCCATTTTGCCAGTGCACTGAAGATGAAACGCGAACTGACGCAAATTCAGACAACTATCAGCGTTGGATTGCGTTGTTGTCAGACTGTGTCGGGTTCATGCGTTGACGTAACAAGGCCCCGATACGCTCAGCGGGCAACGGGCGCTGATCGGCACGGTCAGGCCGGTTGCTTCGGCAATGTGAATGAAATCATCAGGGGGAACCGGACCGATGTCCGGTCGCTCCCGGCGCACTAGCGCCTCCATGCCGACGATGCTGCCGTCCCGGAGCGATATTTGCGGCTGGTAGTGGATCTTGAACCCCTCCCGCTCCAGCGCCCTGCGCAGGCTGGTCTGCAGAGGCGGACGGCGGGTTACGCGGGCGTCCATGTCGGCGCTGAAGCGCATGTAACGATCGCCGCCGGCGTTCCTGGCCTGGTACATGGCGGCCTCGGCGGCCTTGATGAGCTGATCGCGGGTGTCATTACTCAGCGGGTGGATGACGCAACCCACGCTTACCTACAGGTAGAACTCGCCACCATCCAGGCAGAATGGCTCGGCAGAAGGTCTGCAGGATGTCCTGGGCTACCTGGTCGATATCGTGAACGGCGCGCGCGCCTTCCACGAGCACACTGAAGACGTCGCCGGAGAAGCGCGCTACCAGCAGCTGTCGTTCGTCCAGGGTGGCAAGACGCTTGGCGATCTGGCCCAGCAGGGCGCGGTGCAAGGCCCCAGCAGCGCGCGGCGGTCGTCGCGATGCCCCAGGCGCATGAACTGGAACAGGTGCTGACCGGGCTGCTCGGGATGCATCCCCCGCAGCTGGTATAGCTCGGGTGATACATGCATTACCGGTTCGTCCCTGGGCCGTCGGTCAGCGGGCGTCGGACAGGTCGAACAGCACGGTGTCGCCGGGCTGGATCTGGTGGCGCGCGAACCAGCCCAGGTTGGTCTCCAGTGCGTAGCGGTAGGGCAGCGACGGGCGGTGCTGCGTGCGGGTGTCACCGGCGGCCATGTCGGCCAGCGCCAGGATGCGGCCCTGGTCGTCGATGAAGGCGATGGACAACGGCATCCGGGTGTCCTTCATCCAGAACGCGATGGTCACCGGATGGGGAAAGACAAACAGCATGCCGGTGTCGGCCGGCAGGCTGTCGCGTAAGGACAGGCCGCACTGCTGGGCTGCGGGCGTGGCCGCCAGCTCCGCGCTCAGCGTATGGCCGGCCACGGACAGCGCCAGGCGGGGCAGGGGCATGGGACAGACAGCCCGGGCGGCGGGGACCAGCAACAGCAGCATGCTTAAACCAAACAGGGCGGATAGGCGCATCACGTTTGAGATCCTGTTTGGGCGGGGTAAGCCCTGTCGTTGCCTGCCTGTTGCGCATTCCTCTGCATGGGGCCATCCATCAACTGTACGCAAGGGTCATCGGCTCATGCTGTCAAGCGGCTACCGGCTACCGGCTACCGGCTACCGGCTACCGGCTACCGGCTACCGGTTGGCACTGTTTGCCCGGCGTATCACAGCAAGCGCGGCACGTAGGGGTGAAGCAGGTCATAGAGCAAAAAGCTCAACACCCCGATGAAGAATGCCTGGTAGGCATAGCGCTTGTCGCCCTGGCTTCCTCGCAGGCTGATGGCGACGCCGATGCCCGCGCAGAGCACGCATACCACGAACAGCAGCATCGCGAGGCCGAAGTCCAGCAGGGGCGCAAGTCCGGGGGCGTCGCCACGGCCGGCGGGCAGTAGCCAGAACAGGGTGGCGCGATAGGTCAGTCCCAGCAGGGCGATGACAATGGCCGCGACCTCCAGGATGGCGGCGGCACGCTTGAGCTTGGGCAGGACGGTCGATTGGGTTTCAGGCATGAGGAGCTTCTTGTTGTTTTGGGTTGCTCGGGCATCGCCTGGTTCTGGCGTGCGTGGCAGGACTTCTTGTGGTTCCCGGGAGGCTGTTGTACCGCATCCATGGCCTACTCGAACAGCCGTGACCTGAGCGATGACCTGGCCTTGTGACCGGCGACAAGGGTTGCGCGTACCGGGCGAGCCCTACAGCGGCAGCGAGAAAAATGCGTCGACGCGGCTGAAATTACCGGCCATGCGTGCCAGCGGGGCCAGTTTGACCGGGTCGATACGACCGTTGCTCAGCAGCTCGTCATCCACGTGGTAGCGATGCATGCGACCCACGACCAGATAGTCGCTGCCCAGCTTGAGCATGTGTTCCACCGTGCATTCCATGCTGATCTTGGACTCGGCGACGCGGGGCGTGGCGATCACTTCGCAGGCGGCGGGGGTGACGCCCGCGCGGGTGAATTCGTCCACCTCCGGCGGGTGATTGATGGCGGTTTCGTGCATGGCGTTGGCCAGCGCCAGGGACACCATGTTGATGGCGAATTCCTGGGTCTCACGCAGGTTGCTCAGGGTGTCCTTGGCGTAGTCCTCGCCGCCGGTGCGCGGGCCGATGGAGATGGCCAGCATCGGCGGCTCGCGCGATGCCACGGTGAAAAAGCTGAACGGCGCCAGGTTCAGTATCCCGGCGGCATTGCGCGACGATACCCAGGCGATGGGGCGCGGCACCACGGCGCCGACCAGCAGTTTGTAGACGGCGTGGGTATCGAGGTCGGAAGGATCGATGATCATGGGGTGTTCGCTATCGGGTAGGTGGGGTGATGCGTGGCAGCCGGTGCCGGGATGGCAGGTATTCTAGCGATAATCCGCTATGCAAGGCGGCTGGCCCTTTATGCCGTCCTTGACCGCAATGAATCCCGCCGGTTCGTGGTGATCCATGGCCGTTCACCGCAGGTCGGGTCGGCTGGGTTCCGACACTTCCCGCCCGGTAGCTTGCAGCTGCATGTGATTCTAAAGACTCGATGCACATGGACGCTAAATATCCCGTACCTATCGCCCCGATCTGCAATGAACAATCAACAACGACGGCGCGGCTCGGCAATACAGGACGTTCAGCGACACACGCAAGGCAACGGAATGAATCAAGCGAATACCCCTGTCAGCACCCTGTCCTCATGCCGCTGGAGCGGCATCCTGCTGGCAGGCGTGATGTTCGGATGTGCCTCCGGTGCCGCGGCACGGGATCTGGCCAATGCCCCGGTTGAGGACTACCTCGACATGCCGCTGGGCGACCTGCTGTCCCTCGAGGTCAGTTCGGTATCACGCAAGCTGCAGCAACTGCGCGAGGCCGCGGCGGCGGTATTCGTCATCACGGCAGATGACATTCGACGCTCCGGCGCCACCAGCATTCCGGAAGTCTTGCGCATGGCGCCCGGCGTGCACGTGGCACGGGTCAATACCCGCATCTGGGCGGTGACCGCCCGCGGCTTCAACGGCGGTTTCTCCAACAAGCTGCTGGTGTTGATGGATGGCCGCACCCTCTATACCCCTGCGTTCTCTGGTGTCTATTGGGACGTACAGGACACCCTGCTGGACGATATCGAGCGCATCGAGGTCATCCGGGGTCCCGGTGCCACCCTGTGGGGCGCCAATGCGGTCAATGGCATCATCAATATCATCACCAAGCATGCGGCCGACACCCAGGGTGGCCTGGTGGTCGCCAGCAGCGGCAGTGAAGAGCACGGCGATGCCTCGATCCGATACGGTCGACAGCTGGGGGATGCGGGCCATATCCGGGGCTTCCTGAAGTACAACAAGCGGGACGAACTGCAGGACCTGGCCAGTGGCAACGGCGCCGGCGATGCGTGGGAGGCGCTGCGCGGTGGCTTCCGGCTCGACCAGACCCTGGCCGACGGGGCCGAGTGGACCCTGCAGGGCGACCTGTACCGAGCCGATGCCCACGAGAACGTCACCATATCCGGCGTGGCGGTCATGCCGGACGTGGTCGAGGCGTCCGGCTGGAACCTGCTCAGCCGCTGGGCAAAGCAGGTCGGCGATGACGCCCACGTGAGCCTGCAGGTCTACTACGACTACAACGACCGCGACGAGCTGCTTCTGGGACAGACCCACGGTACGCTGGATATCGATTTTCAGTACCAGTTCCGTCCCCATCAGCGCCATGAGCTGATCTGGGGCCTGGGCTACCATCGCATCGACGACGATTTCCGCAATACCATATATGTCGCTGGCTACCCGGATAGCCGCTCCAGCCAGTTGTTCAGCGGATTCGTGCAGGACGAGATCACCCTGGTGCCCGAACAGGTCCGGCTGACCCTTGGCTCGAAGTTCGAGCACAACGACTACACGGGTTTCGAGGTGCAGCCCAATGTGCGGCTGCTGTGGACCCCCAGCGACCAGCACTCCCTGTGGGGGGCGGTATCGAGGGCGGTGCGTACACCGTCGCGGCTAGAAAGCGAAGGCCAGATTCTGGCCCAGGAACTGCCGGGCCCGACGTCCGTCTATATATTCGGCAACCCGGCCATGCAGTCCGAGACGCTGATTGCCTATGAGGCGGGCTACCGCTTCAGCGCCTCCAAGGACTTCAGCCTGGATGTCGCGACCTTCTACAACCGCTACGACAAACTGCGCTCCAATGACATCAGTGGTTTCCCTGCCTTGGCGTTCGCCAACGAATTGCGTGGCGATTCCTACGGCCTGGAGGTTGCCGCTGACTGGCACCCGCAGGACTGGTGGCGCCTGCAACTCGGTTACACCTATCAGGAGTTTGACCTGGAGGCCACCGGCCTGGTGCCCGATACCCTGTCGGTGGCCGCCGGCGAGGGCTCCACGCCGCAGCATCAGGTGTCGCTGCGCTCGGGCATGGACCTGGCGCGTAACTGGGAGCTCGACCTGTGGGTGCGTTACGTTGGTGAGCTGACTGCAAGCAATGCGGTCACTGCAGCCCCGGTGGATGCTTATGCCACGCTGGATGCACGCCTGGCCTGGCACCCCAGCAAGAACGTCGAGCTGTCCCTGGCGGGACAGAACCTGCTCAGTCCCAGCCACCTGGAATTCATTCAGGAGAGCTACATTGCGCCGACCGAGGTGCAGCGTAGTTTCTATGGCCAGGTCCGGATCGCGTTCTAAGCAGTCGGTCAGCGAGCATGTTGCATAGCAAGGGACATCCCGGTCGGCGTGGGAGAGGCCTGCCCGGGCAGGTACTCATCGGCCTGCTGCTGTGTGGTCTGCTGACAGCCCTGTCGCCGACGCTGCAGGCGGCGGGTAACCCTGAATACAAGATCAAGGCGGCGCTGATCTACAAGCTGGCCAAGTTCGTATCCTGGCCGGACAAGGTGTTTGCCGACGCGGATCAGCCCCTGCGGATCTGCGTACTGGGCAAGAACCCCTTTGGTGATGCGCTGCAGGCCATCAGTAGTCGTACCGTGGCGGGCCGCAGTTTGGCAGTAGGCGATGTCTCGGGAGCGGATGACCTGCAAGGCTGCCAGTTGGTATTTGTCGCCGACTCCGAAGAGCGCCAGCTGGGTGCAACCATCGCCGGCTTCGGTGATCAGCCGATCCTGACGGTCAGTGATATCGACGGCTTCGCACGGCGTGGCGGCATGGTGGAGATCGGCCGCAGTGGCAAGCGTCTTGAAATCCGTATCAATCCGGATGCCGCGCAACGGGCCGGGGTGCAGATTGCCGCCCCGCTGCTGGGCATGGCAAACCTCGTTGAGGACGAGCGCTGATGATGAAGACACCGGTCAAGCGCGGTATTGCGACAAAGATCCGCTGGATGATCCTGGCAACCAGCGCCGGCGCCCTGTTGCTGGCCACGCTCGCCTTTGCGTTGCTGGAGGCCCGCAGCTACCGGGCCGCGCTGGTGGAGCGCTTGTCGGTGATGGCGGATGTGATCGCCACCAATTCAACGGCGGCCATTGCCTTCAGCGACCCGGTGACCGCCGAGAAGGTATTGGCGGCGCTACGAGCCGAATCTCAGGTCAATCACGCGATGCTGTTGGACCTTGAGCTGAAACAGCTTGCCCAATATCAGTCGCACGGCACGCACACTGGCCACGCGGTGGCCGGCGAGGATCTGAGCTGGATAAACCAGGCGGTCGACGCGGGGCAGGCGACACAGCGTTTCGATAGCGATGACCTGGACCTGTTCATGCCGGTCAGGCTGGATGAGGAGGTCATCGGCTACCTGGTCATCGAGGCGCACCTGGATGCCTACTACCGGCAGATGGGACAACTGGCCCTGTTCGTGCTCGCGGTGCTGGTGCTGGTGATGATCGGCGTATACGCCTTGTCCAACCGCCTGCAGCGTCGCATCTCGGGACCCATACAGGCCCTGGCCGAAGGCATGCGGGAGGTTTCCGAGCAGCAGGACTATGCACTACGGGTCTCTGCTGGCGACGATGACGAGGTCGGTGAACTGATCAAGCGGTTCAACGACATGCTTGGCGAGGTCGGTGACCGGGACCGGGAACTGGCCGAACATCGGCAGGAGCTGGAATCAAAGGTCGAGGAACGCACTGCCGACCTGCTGGCCGCCAAGGACGCTGCCGAGGCCGCCAGCAGGGCCAAGAGCGATTTCCTGGCCACCATGAGCCACGAGATACGCACGCCGATGAACGGTGTGCTGGGCATGACCGAGCTGCTGCTGGACAGCGGCATGGACATGCGCCAGCAGCGGCTGGCGGAAACCGCCCACCGCTCAGGCGAGAACCTGCTGGCGGTGATCAACGATATCCTGGATTTTTCCAAGATCGAGGCCGGCAAGCTGCAGTTGGACGAAGAAGACTTCGATCTACGCGAGCTGATGGAGGACACCCTGGAGCTGCTGGCTGGCCAGGCACACCGCAAAGGCCTGGAACTGGTGCCCGACCTGCCGCCCGACCTGCCGCGTGGGGTGCGGGGCGACCCGGTCCGGTTGCGGCAGGTATTGGTCAACCTGCTCGGCAACGCGGTCAAGTTTACCGATCATGGTGAAGTGCGCTTGAGCCTGCAGTCCGCCCCGATGGATGACGATCGATTGGCGTTGCGCTTTGCGGTCAGTGACACGGGGCCAGGGATCTCCAGCGCCAAGCAGTCGGTGATCTTTGACGCCTTTTCCCAGGCCGATGGTTCGACCACCCGACGCTACGGCGGGACGGGGCTTGGTCTGGCGATCTCGCAGCGGCTGGTGACGCTGATGGGTGGTGGCATCGAGCTCGAGAGCGAAGAGGGCCAGGGAGCCACTTTCCACTTCACCATCGGAATGACGCAGACGGCGCCACCGGATCAGGCGCTGGGCGATGTCAGTGCCTTACGCGGGCTGCGTGCACTGCTGGTCGACGACCACGCGGTGAACCGCGAGATCCTGCACAATCAGATTTCCGCCTGGGGCATGCGTGATGCCGAGGCCGAGGGTGGACGTGACGCCCTGCAGTTGCTGCGCCAGGCTGCCAATGACGGCGATCCGTTCCGCATCGTACTGCTCGACTGGCACATGCCCGGCATGGACGGTATGGAACTGGCCCGTGCTATACAGTCGGATCCGCTGATTCCCCCGTTGCAGATGATCATGCTCAGCTCGGCCGGTTTCGACGCCGACTCGATCGAGGCCAGGCAGATTGGCGTCGAGTGTGCGCTCAACAAGCCGGTCCGCCAGCAGTTACTGCTGCAATGCCTGCGCCGCGTCACCGGTAGCAGCGCTGAGCCGTCCCAGGTAGCGAGCAGCCGGACCAGCTCTGCGCCCAGCTGCGATGGCCGCATCCTGGTGGTGGAAGACAACCCCATCAATCACCAGGTAGCCCGCGACATGCTGGAACTGCTCGGTTTCAGCGCGGAACTCGCCACCGACGGCAGCGAGGCCGTGAAGGCCGTTGCTGACAATCAATACGACCTGATACTGATGGATTGCCACATGCCGGTGCTGGACGGTTTTGGCGCCGCACGGGGCATCCGTGAAATCGAGGCCAGGGAAGGGCGGCCGCGTGCAGCTGTCGTGGCGCTGACCGCTGACGTGCAGAAGGGTATACAGGAACAATGCCGCGAGGCCGGCATGGACGCCTACATGAGCAAGCCGTTCAGTCTTGATCGACTGCGAGACGTCTTGAACGAATGGCTGCCCCAGGAACGCCCGGTTGCTGATCAGCCGGCTGCCACTCCTGCACCCTCCCTGGCCGACGCAACTGCAGCGGTGATCGACGACACGTCCCTGCAGCAGCTGCGCAGCCTCGGCCAGGCCCGGGGCAAGGATCTGCTGGGTGATATCCTGCGCTTGTATCTGGAGCACGCACCGCAGCAGGTGCAGGCGATCCATGCCGCGCTGAGTGACGGCGCTGCCGAGCATTTGCACAAGCTCAGCCACAACCTCAAGTCGAGTAGCGCCCAGGTTGGCGCCATGGCGCTGTCGGAAACTTTCGCGTCATTGGAGACGGCGGCCCGTGAAGGGCGGGTGGCGCAGTTCCCCGCCCTGGTGTCGTCGATAGAAACGCAGTTGCCCAAGGTGCTTGGCGAACTGCAGCGCCTGCTGACGACAGTGCAGACACAGCCGGACGCGAAGGCGGACATGGCCGGCCACGGCAGCATTCTGCTGGTGGACGATGATGCAGGTTTCCGTTTGATCACGGGTGAGGCACTGCGCCAGGACGGCTTCGAGGTCGAGGAGGCTAGCTCTGGTCCAGAGGCACTGCGGCGACTGGAGCGCCACCCCCTGCCAGACCTGGTGCTGCTGGATGCGGTGATGGATGACATGGGAGGTTTCGAGGTCTGCAGCCAGTTGCGCAGGCATTCAGTGCTGGCGGATCTACCCGTATTGATGGTCACCGGCCTGGACGATGTCGCATCGGTGAACCGGGCATTCGAGGTCGGGGCCAGCGGCTTCACCACCAAGCCGATCAATGTGCCGGTGCTGTCACGGCAGGTGCGCTTCATGCTGCGTGCCGCGCAGACCGAGACGGCGTTGCGTGACAACCAGAGCCGGCTGGCAGCCGCGCAACGCATCGCGCGACTGGGATCCTGGCGCTGGGACATCGACAGCAATGCGTTCGACCTCTCTGACCAGTTGGCCCGCATGTGCCAGCTGCTGCCAAGCGAGTTCGGTGGTGACCTGGAGTCTTACCTGCAGCTGGTCCATGAGGTGGATCGGGTGAAGGTGCGCAAGAGCCTGGAAGCTGCGGCGCAGGACGGTCAGGCCGGCAGCCTGGATTACCGTCTGGTAGTAGATGCCGATCATGTCACCGTGGTCCATCAGGAACTGGAACTGCGGGTGCGAGGTGATGGGGTCGGCACGGTGTTCGGTACCGTGCAGGACATCTCGCGCCAGCGTGCGGCGGAGGCTCAGATCCGCAAGCTGGCCTACTATGACGAACTCACCGGCCTCGCCAGCCGCAGTCATCTGCAGCAGCGACTGCATGACAACATCAAGGCGGCACGCCGGCGTGGTGAACAGTTCGCGCTGCTGTTCCTCGATCTCGATGGCTTCAAGCACGTCAACGACAGCCTCGGTCATGACGTGGGTGATCGTCTGCTGACGGTGGTTGCAGCGCGGCTGCGCGGCATGCTGCGGGATACCGATTTCGCCGCCCGCCTCGGCGGTGACGAGTTTTGCCTGGTCATCGACCAGGTGTCGGATGAATACGACTCGGCAGACGTGGCCGAGCGTTGTCTGCGCGAGATTTCCGCCGAGGTCGATCTGGGCGCGCGCCGCACGCGTCCGCACGTCAGCATCGGCATTGCCCACTACCCGCGTGACGGTGAGGATCCGCAGTCGCTGCTGAAGGCCGCCGACAGCGCAATGTACGCCGCCAAGCGGGGTGGCAGGCATCGTTATGCCTTCTACACCCAGGAAATGACCACCCAGGCGGAGCGGCGCCTGGCGATGGAGCAGGAGCTGCGCCTGGCACTGGAGAACGACGAGTTCATCCTGCATTACCAGCCGCAAGTGGATATCAAGAGCGGCAAACTGATCGGCGTCGAGGCGCTGGTGCGCTGGCAACACCCGCGACGGGGCCTGCTGGCACCGGGTGAGTTCATCGCCGTGATGGAGCGTATCGGACTGATCAAGATGCTCGGTGAATGGGTATTGCGCACGGCCTGTGCCCAAGCGGTGGCCTGGCATGAGACCGGCCTGCCGGGCTTGCAGGTCGCGGTGAATATCTCACCCCTGCATTTTGCGGATCCGGCGATCATTGATCAGGTCAGCGAGGTGTTGCGGCAGACCGGGATGATGGCCAGGGATCTGGAACTGGAGATCACCGAGACTGCGGTACAGGCGACAGTGGACAGTCTGGATACCTTCCACGCCCTCAAGGCGCTGGGCGTTGGCATCGCCATCGACGACTTCGGCACGGGCTATTCCTCGCTCGGATCGCTGAAGCATCTGCCCATAGACAAGCTCAAGATCGACCGCGTGTTCGTGCGTGACATGCTGGAAAACGCGCAGGACGCCGTCATCCTCGGCACCATCGTCGGCCTGGCGCATGCCATGGGTTATGCGGTCATCGCGGAAGGCGTCGAGCACCTCGAGCAGATCCAGGTGTTGGCCGGTTTTGGCTGCGATCAGGTGCAGGGTTTCTACGTTGCCCGTCCGCAAACCGCCGAGCGTATTGCTGACCTGGTCGGCGGCATGTTCAATCCGCAGCTGGCTGCCTTTGTACGCGATGGCAATGCCGTGCCGTTGGACAACGCTTGATGAAACGGCAACCGGATGGCGATATCAGCGCAGCCTTGCTGTTGCAGGGGCCGCTGCCCGTGTTGCCGCCAGGCGTGCGCTATCTGCTGGATGCCCTCAGCGATGAAAACATGGACTTTGTCGAACTGGCCAAAGTCATGGGGCGCTTTCCCAGCATTGCGGCGAGGATTATTTCCGTAGCCAATTCGGCCTGGTCATCCCCTGTTGCCAAGATCGATTCACTGGAGATGGCCTGCGCGCGGCTGGGTTTCGGTGTGGTCAGAAGCATGGCTATCGCACTGGCCGTGTCTGCGCCCTTCGATCTGCATGCCTGTCCTGCCTTTGCGCCCGAGCATTTCTGGACCAGTGCCATGCTGAGCGCAGATGGCGCGGAATGGCTGGTGCCGTTGATGACCTCGGGACAGGTGCTGGAGCCACAGACCGCGCGCACCGCGGGACTGCTGCACAACCTGGGTCTGTTGTTGCTGGCGGATCGTATGCCGGAGCAGACCAACGCGGCACTGGCGGCGGCTGCGCCGGGTGTGGAGCGTGCGGTCATGGCCCGTATCCGGGAGCAATGCGGGATAGGCTATGACGAGGCCGGCGGTTGCCTGGGCGCTGCCTGGGAACTGCCGCCGATGCTGGTCGATGCGATGCGCCACCGCCTTGGCCCCACAGATGACGGGTCGCGGTGGCTGCACCAGAGTCCGGTCGGCGTGTCGGTCACCCTGGTGGCAGTGGTCTGCCGTGGCGCCACGGAGCTTCCCTCAAGTTGTTTGGACGGTAGCCATGCCATAGCGCCGGACGATCTGCAGGCGGTGTTTACCCGCTTGCTGAACAAGCTGGAAAAGATGCGCGAGCTGGCTGGCGTGATGATGGCACACGGCACTCGCTAGTGGGTCGCCGGCGACCCTAGGGATTGAGTAACGCCCCGGTTGCCTCAATCCGCATAAGCCAGGCGCCGAGCCATCGCAGCCAAGGGGGCATGATGCCCGGCCTGAAAGCGGTTTTGCTTCCGGTATGCAGGATGCCTGTAGCAGGCCTGTGCTCAGTCGTCCTTGTCCAGCAGTAACTCGATCTGCCGCCACGCCCATTCGCGCAGGCGCTGGTACCAGGGGCGCTGGCGCCAGGCTGCGTAGAGAATCTCCCGGGCGAGCAGGAAGTCTTGTTCAAAAATCCCCTGTGCGGCGGTGGCAACGCCGGCATCGTCGATCTCCTGGTTGGCCTCCAGGTTGCGGCGCAGGTTCCAGCGGTCGAAGTTGCTTGAGCCGATGGATAGCCACTGATCGCATAGCGCCAGCTTGCTGTGCATGAAACGGGGCTGGTATTCGAAGATGCGCACTCCATGGCGCAGCAATCCGGCGTAGTAGCGGCGGCTGGCATAGCGCACGCCGGGGTGGTCGGTGATGGGGCCGGGTAGCAGCAGTCGCACATCGAGCCCTTCACGTGCACGACGCCGCAAGGTGCGCCGTAGTCGCCGCGACGGAATGAAGTAGGCGGTGGCGATCCATACCCGCTGTCGTGCGCGTAACGTAGCCAGCACCAGGCTGCGGCTCACGTGGCCGCCGCGGATGCCGTGGGATGCCCGCAGGCAGCCACGGGCATCGCCGGCTTGCATCGTTGTGGCTGGGGCGTCGAGCAGCAGCGGCAAGCCCCCCCATTGTTGCCAGGTCTGCGTGAACAGCTGGTGCCAGTCGTGCACCACGGGGCCGCGGATCTCCACCACCGTATCCCGCCAGCCTGGCGCCGGTCCCGCTGGGTTGAAGTCGTCGCTGATGCCAAAACCGCCGGTGAAGGCGCGTTCACCGTCGATCAGCAGCAGCTTGCGGTGGTCGCGGGCCAGGTTGCGGCGGTAACGGCGAAGGCTAAGCGGATTGTGCCAGGTCAGCTGGATGTGCGGGTGTTGCAGCCGTTTGCGGTCGGCGCCGCTCAGACCACGCGCCCCAAAATCGTCCAGCAACAGGTACACCGCGACGTCACGCTCCGCTGCCCGCAGCAGAGCATCGATGAAGCGTCCCGCCACCTGGCCGGAGGACAGCAGATACATCTCCAGCAGGATGCTGTCAGTGGCGCCATCGATGGCCGCCAGCATCAGCGGGAAGAAGTTCTCGCCATCACCCAGCAGGGTGAAATGGTTGCCGCCCCGCCAGGGAAACTGCATGTCATCGGCCAGTGGCTGTGCTGGCCCCGGCTCTGCGGCGTCGCGCATGCTCACGGCGACAAGGCGCTGTTGCAGTTGTGTTCTGACTGATGATTTCGCCCATGCCCGGCGTTGTCCAGCGGGCCGGGCATTTCAGTCACGCTCAATCCGGTAACGGGCGGACAGCCGGCATTCATCCCCGCCCGCCACGGTGATCTCGTCACCGGCCGCGTTGACCGTCTCCACGCACAGGAAGCGCTGGTAGTCAGCGTCGTCCAGGTCCGCCATTCCGGCGGCGATCTTCGCCCAGGGGTTCCACACCACGGCGGTGTCGCTGCCGCTGGCACTGATGTGGATGCGCCGCTCCATGGCGTCATCCTCGATCACCAGTTCAGGCGCCGCGTCGGTATAGATGCGATCGACCTCTGCGTCGATGGTCACCGCGCCGGACTGGGTCTTGACGGCGCCACCGTCCGCCTTGTCCAGGTAGCGGGTGTCCGCCAGGCCCAGCACCCGGGCCTGGGCGATGTCGCCCACCGCGAAATAGGTGTGCAGCGCCTGGCTGATCACAAAGGGTTGTGCGCCCTTGTTGCGGGTGGCCAGTTGCAGGGTGAGGGTGTCGCCCACGGTGATGGTCAGGCGCAGGTCGAAGGCCTGTGGCCAGATGCTGCGGGTGTCTGCGTCATCCGACAGGCCCAGCGTAACCTGCGTGGCACCGTCGGCGGATGCCTCGGTGCCCAGTACCTGCCAGGGACGGTTGCGCACAAAACCATGGGCGGGTCGGCCAAGGCCTTCGGGGTCCGCGCCGAACCAGGGCCAGCATATCGGCACGCCGCCCTTGATGGCCTTGCCCGGCTGGTAATAGGCCTTGTCGCTGAGAAACATCAGGTCGTACGGCTCGCCGGCCGGTCGGTAGGACAGCAACTGACCGGCGTAGACCGAGATCAGTGCGCTGGCGTGGTCGTTGTCGATGCTGATCATCGGCAGGTCGCCCTTGCCGGCGATGAACTGCAATTGTCCGGTGATGCCGAATTCGGCATTCAGTTGATTGATGTTCATGGACTCTTCCTGCGCTGGTGGCGGTGGCGGGTATGTTTTTGTCATGCCATTTAAGCATCCCGCCAGGGCGTTCCGATAGTTAGCGCTGATCGGTGGTTGTGGCCCATCGCCCCGGCCGTTCATGACGGATTTACTACACTCAAGTCATGTCTTGCCGTTGTGGAAGCTGACCAGGGGGTGCAGGCATGCGATACCTACAACTGCTGGCGATCATGCTGCTGGTCGCGACAGCAAATGTCTGGGCCGTCAGCAAGGGCACGGGTCATGCCAGCACCAGCCTCATCTACCAGCAGAGCATCCGTCGCAACTATCACCACACCAGTCGCTTTATCGGTATCGACCGCGCCATCGTGCTGGAAGGCACCCCGGAACAGGTCATGCGCATCAGTGGCTGGCTGGACGCCATCGCCCTGGTGCCCCATGGCCGAGAGACCCTGCAGGCCATCTTCGCCAGCGGCAACCAACTCACCATCCGTCACTCCCCCTGGGCGCTGATCGCCTCCGGGCGCACCCTGGCACCGCTCAGCAGGCATCTCACCAACGGCCGCGGCGAGGACATCCTGATCCTGTTCGACGTCCGCATCCCCGAGCAGGGCAGCCATCATGTGTTCGACACCCACGGCGAACCGCTGGAATTCACCGCCGTGCAGAACCTGTTCCACGAACTGGCCCATGCCCGCCATCAGACCAATGGCACCTGGCGCTACTGGGACTCGGAAGGACAGGCTATCGCCGAGGAAAACCTGTTTCGTGCGCAATACGGTGCGACCCCGGGCCTTGCCGGGGTGACGCTGCGAGCGGGGGTGGCGGGGAAGCAGCAGTGGTGGCCGGTGGCCAGGGAATAATCGCCATGGCGATCTCACCGCGCCGTCCGGTGGTGGAATATGCCTGCCGGCATCACGGCTGCAGAGGCACAGTTGGCCCGGCTGCCGGGCGCAGTACCGCGACGATGTACAGCGACAGCACGGCAGCGAAGAAACACCACACCGAGATGAAGGCATAGCGATACAGCAGTGCCGAGATCAGAAAAGATCCAACCAGCAGCATGCCGAAGCGCCGCAATGCCGGTACCGAACTGGCCAGCAGCGGCAGCATCACCAGACCCGCGTACAGCAGCCGCAGTAGATTCACGTCGATCCGTCCGTCGTAGATGGTGCTCAGTTCATAGTGGATGGAGCCGCCGGCCGCCACGGCACTGCTCCAGCCTGGCTGATACAGCAGCGGGATGAAGATAGACATGCCGAAGACCGCCCCCAGCAGGGCGCTGGCCGCAAACAGCTGCCGGCGCAGTCGCTGTGGTTCCAGCTGCCAGGCGGTCAGGGGTACCAGCAGCGGCCAGACCCCGTAGACGAACCACAGAAAGCCCAGAGTCGGAAATCGGGGGCCGATCATCGGCATGCCGTCTTCATACAGCCAGAGCAGTCCCTCGATGAACTGCTGGATACCGAACAGCAGCGGGAAGGCGGCCAGGCTCCGGTATTCGCGTCCCGTGCTCGATGCCTGGCGCAGGGTGTAGACGCCCAGCGACAGCAGCACGGCGCTGGTGGTTAAGCTGGCGGTGGCGGAAAAACACATGGCGGAGATCTCTGACGATGGCCGCGCTGAGCGCGCGTCATGCACGGCCGGCATGCTGGTTCATCCATCCGGTCAGCCAATACAGGCAAGCAGCAAGGTGATGCCGTTCATCCCGCTGGCCGCTGGCCGCGGCGCTGCGGGATGAACGGCAATGCCTGCCATCGGTTGTACAGCAGCGGCCAGCCCGAGTACACGGCGCAGGTCAGTTGCGTCGGCGTCAGACGCCCTGTGTATCGCCTGGGGTGACGGTCGGTGGCATGCGTGCACGGATCCGGACGGTGCCCGGGTCACGCCTGGCTGTCGGGGGGTGGTGCGGCCTGTGGGGCAAGGATGCGGATGTAGGGCAGGGCCAGGGACACCAGCAGTGCCGCCATGGCGAGGGTGATGCGTTCCTGCTCCACCAGCCAGAACACCAGCGCGAAGCTGACGGTCATCGACAGGGTGCAGTCGACCAGGGTGCGGATCAGGGCGGCGCGCCGCTGCTGGTCGTCGCTGCGCACCAGCACCACCAGCAGCGGCACCAGGTAGTGCAGGGGTGCATAGAACAGGGCGATGATCAGCCAGGTGACGGTGG